>WPCJ01351078.1_pt1 | contig 92849 bp, 65 predicted proteins | sample 5399831 | NCBI WGS metagenome assembly WPCJ01 (sample SAMN12869470, study PRJNA574797) | sludge metagenome | isolation source: wastewater treatment of pH10 | place: China:Beijing | collected 2019-05-20
ATTGGGTATATCCGTGTTCGACAAGACGCCGATTCGTGAACTACTCACAGAACAACATCAATTCAATCAAAATGTCAAAGAGCAACTAAATTTATTTGAATAAAAAATTATTTCAATTTTAAACGCAACAGTACAAATTACCAATTACCAATTATGAATTATGAATTGTCAATCGACATAACGAAACCATAAAATCAACAAATTATTCTTTGGCACTGTTTTTGCAAAATCATATTGAACGGTCATATAAATGAGCAATTATTTTTATATATGACCGTCAAAAAATTTTATTTGATTTAAAATAAAAGACTATATTTGTAGTCGATACACAGCTAAAGAAGGGAACAAGAATATATGGATAGCAACTTTTCACAACGAGTCAGGGACATCATGGCTTACAGCCGTGAAGAAGCGGGAAGGCTCCAGAACAACTATATAGGGCCTGAACATCTTATGCTCGGCATCCTTCGCGATGGCGACGGCTTAGCTATTCAGGTACTCCAGGATTTCGATATAGATTTACATGTATTGAAAGATTATATCGACTCACATGTGCGTGCCACGCAGGAGCCTTATGATGGGACTAATGAACTCGTGATTAACAAGAATACGGAAAAAGCATTAAAAATGAGTATTCTGGAAGCGCGTCTTACCAAAAGCAGGGAAACCGATTCCGAACATATTTTGTTGGCGTTGCTGAAAGAAAAAAGTACTCTGATCAATGATATCCTCACACAATTTCAACTCGATTATTCAAGTGCATTTCTCTATATAAAGAGTATTCTTGATAACCGGACCGAAGATGGAGATAGTGAGCTGCCCTCTGCAGGAGCAAACTTCACCGACGATGATGATGATGACGCGAATGAAAAGTATCCGTTCAATCCGGCAGGGGGACAAGGTTCCTCTTCACAGACAAAAAGCAGTGGATCCGATACGCCGGTACTCGATAATTTCGGAACAGATATCACCCGTGCTGCATTGGAGAATCGCCTCGATCCAGTAGTAGGACGTGAGAAAGAGATTGAGCGTATTGCACAAATACTCAGCCGTCGCAAGAAAAACAATCCGGTACTCATCGGTGATCCCGGTGTGGGTAAATCGGCTATTGTGGACGGACTTGCCCTGCGTATCACGCAGAAGAAAGTCTCCAGGGCGCTATTCGACAAGCGGGTGATCGCACTTGATATGGCGTCAATCGTTGCGGGAACCAAATATCGTGGCCAGTTCGAAGAGCGTATTAAGGCAATATTGAACGAACTCTCAAAAAATCCGAATATCATCCTCTTCATCGATGAGATCCATACTATCGTAGGTGCCGGTGGCGCTGCCGGATCACTGGATGCCGCAAATATGCTGAAGCCGGCGCTGGCAAGGGGTGAGATACAATGTATAGGAGCTACTACCCTCGATGAATATAGGAAAAATATTGAGAAAGACGGTGCTTTGGAACGCCGATTCCAAAAAGTGATCGTAGATCCCACTACTCCCGAAGAAACGCTGCAGATACTGCGTAATATCAAGGAGCGATATGAAGAACATCACAATGTGCGCTATACCGACGAAGCACTACAGGCGTGCGTGAAACTAACGGACCGTTATGTTTCTGACCGGACTTTCCCCGACAAAGCGATCGATGCACTCGATGAAGCCGGTGCCCGGGTACATATTTCCAATATAGTGATACCAAAGACCATCGAACAACTCGAAGAGGAGTTGAAAGAGGTGGAACAGCAGAAAACCGACGCGGTAAAAGCGCAGAAATATGAGCTGGCAGCCAGCTATCGCGACAAACAACGCCAGTTGTTGTTGGCGCTTGAAGCGGAAGAGGAGCGCTGGCAAAAAGAGATCAAGGAAAAGCCGGAAATCGTGGATGAAGAAAAGATCGCCGAAGTGGTGGCAATGATCTCGGGTGTTCCGGTACAACGCATTGCACAGGCTGAAGGCCAGCGATTACTGGAAATGCGTGATGAGCTGAAGAGCAAGGTGATTGGCCAGGATGAAGCGGTGGACAAAATCGTGAAAGCCATCCAGCGGAACCGGGTAGGATTGAAAGATCCCAACAAACCCATCGGCACCTTTATGTTCCTCGGCCCTACAGGTGTAGGTAAAACCCATTTGGCAAAAAAACTGGCAGAGTTCCTGTTCGACTCATCCGAAAACCTTATCCGCATCGATATGAGCGAATACATGGAAAAATTCAATGTATCGCGTCTTGTGGGTGCGCCTCCGGGATATGTGGGATATGAAGAAGGCGGGCAACTGACCGAGAAAGTACGTCGTAGACCCTACTCTGTAGTACTGCTCGACGAGATTGAAAAAGCGCATCCCGACGTATTCAATATCCTGCTTCAGATTCTGGACGAAGGGCATGTGACCGACAGCCTTGGACGGAAGATCGATTTCAAGAATACAATCCTGATCATGACCTCCAATATCGGAACACGTCAGTTGAAAGATTTCGGCCGTGGTATCGGATTCAATACCAATCAGGATATAACCGATGCCGAGTATTCGCGCAACATCATCCAGAAGGCATTGAACAAAGCATTTGCTCCCGAATTTCTGAACAGGGTTGACGATATCGTGATGTTCGACCAGCTGAGCAAAGAGTCGATCTACAAGATCATCGACCTCGAGTTGAAAGGGCTTTACAAACGTATCGGAGACCTCGGATACAATGTTGTCCTCTCTGAACCGGCAAAGGAATTCATTGCCAACAAAGGATATGATGTACAGTTCGGAGCACGTCCGCTTAAACGCGCCATCCAGAAATACATCGAAGACGAAATGGCTGAGATGATTATCCGTACCGGCATGAAAGAAGGCGAAACCGTTCTGGTTGATTTTGACGATGAAAACCAGAAAGTGATAATGAAAGTAAAAGAAAAAGTGGAATAATAAATTCCACTTTTTTTAATCAACTTAACGCAGTTTAATCACTTCGCTTCCCGCCAGTAAAAACGCTCCGGTACCATACACCTCCCAACTGTTTTCATCAAAGTTCTTTCGGGGATCTGCCCCGATGGGCTGTACCCATCCTACACGACCCTCTTCATTCACACAATTATTCAAAGCCTCCCAGCATTTCTCAATGGCAGGTTTATAGGTCTTACTATCCAATAAACCATTATTTACCCCCCAGGCAAACGCATAACAGAAAAATCCTGAACCACTCACTTCCCCACCCGGATAGGAATCCGGATCAAGCAAACTGGCTCTCCATAATCCATCCTCTTGCTGGAGAGACAATACACGTCCTGCCATTTCCTTGAATAGCTGTTCATAGAAAGGTCGCTCCGGATAATCCTCCGGTAATTCCTCCAGAAGCCGTGCCAGACCTCCCATGACCCAACCATTACCACGGGACCAGAAAATACGTTGCCCATTTGCTTCCCAGCGATCGGTTGTATCCCCTTTTATGACATAATTCAAATCACGGGCAAAAAGTTTCTCATCCTTATTATACAACAAATCATAACATTCTTTGAAATATTGATCATTATATTGATAATAGGTCGGATCATTTAACGTCGTTCCTAATTTCGCTAATACCGGCGGAGCCATAAACAAGGCATCGCACCACCACCATTTGATTACCTGAATTCCCTTATACGGATAGGGATTCTCAAATAAAATCGCAAGAGTGTCAATGGTAGGCTGAATCATCTCCTGGTGTTTTTCAATCCTGTACAAATCTATATAAGTCTGACAAATGGCAATATCATCTGCATGATACCAGCGTTTATATGGCCGCCATTGGGTGGAATCATTTCCCATCGCCATCATTGCATCGTAGATTGTCTGCGATTTTGTTGTCTCCCAGGCGGCAAATAGCCCGGCATAAAAAGCTCCGTTCGTCCAGTCATTCGGGGCATGGCGTGGATTTTTAATTTGCCACTCAGCCACTTTGTTCATTGTCTGCCTGATCGTCCCAGGGGCAAAAACAGAATCTGCCTTATGCATACTACAAGATAGGAATAATAATATCCCTGCAATAAAAAAAAGAATTTTCTTCATTTTTGGTTAGTTTTTATTTGAGTGTTTACCTAAGTTTCTCTTATCTTATGATTGCAACTAAAAGCCTTCACTAAAGTTAGTCGTTTTGAGTCGCCTTCGCTCCTCGATTGTTAATTGAGTCACCTTCATTCCTCGATTTTCAATTGAGTCGCCTTCACTCCTCGATTTTCAATTCTCGCTATGGCATAGTACAAGCAAGCTTGTACTATGCTCATTTGGATAAATAACTATTGCTCGGCAATGTTCCAAGCGAGCTTGACATTGCCCTCGCTTAACCGTTATTTTAGCTTAACGAAAACGTTCGCTTTAGTCACATATATTTGTGTAATAATATGCATGGCCATTTCAAGGAATAAACTTCAGATAGACTTTTCCCCTTAATGGTTCAGCATGTCCGGAACTCAAAAAATAATTCTGCCGGCTCTGCGGCCCAAGTTCTTTAGTCTGTTTGAATTTCGTTCCAACCGGGCTGATTGCGTTGAGTATGGACAGCTGCCCATCCGGGAACACTCCGAGTGTATTATCGTTATTACGCTTCACCGGATTGTCCGGAGTGAACAAATGGAGAAACAAATCTTCAGAAGCTGCCACTATCCGCAGGATCCCTTCATCCGTGGCAAGGTCTGCCGCATACAGGTTAGAATGAAACCCTTTAAATTCAGGATATTCCCATGACTCTCCGGTAATGGTATTGTTATACTCTTTTTCCCAGATATTGAAAGAGACTCCTTTCATCCTGTTTTTCCAAACCCTGTAAGGCCCGTTCCCCAGCCATTTGACATGTTTTACTTTATCTTCCGGATAATCAAATGTGATCCCTATGTGATCATGATAACCTCCCACATCAAATGAATAGTCAATCTCAATCCATCCCGAAGGTAGCAATGATAACGTAATCACATTTCGCCTACCCGGCCGGCTGCTGTTTTCATCCCTAAAACTCAGTCGTATTTTCTCCAGATTATCCTCCACAACTTTATCCAGTTCATCCAGGGCCATATTTCCGTTAGTATACCTGGGTCCATTTGTAAGGGACAATCGTTGTCCATTGCTCTCAATCTGGCGGATAACTCCACTCGTTCGATCTATTACAAGCCTGACATCTTTACTACTCAATATAATTTCGCCATTCTGCTCCTCCTGCTTAACGATATTATTCTCTCTTTCAATTAATCTTAAGGCATACCGGGAAGCAGGAGTAATTGTTCTCGTCCAGGTATAAATCTCCCTGCCATATATATCGGTAGCGGTCAAAGACAAAGCGTCATAATCGGAAATATGCTCTGGGAGCAAAACTTTTATCAGCCCATTAAACCCCGGAGGGATATCTGCCACGGAAACATCCGTCTCCAGTTCGTTCTTTACACCGGCAAGATAATCGAAATTGATCCATTTTGCCGTAAAGCTACATTGATTCAGGTTTGTAAAATGGTAACGATTCTGTACCCTGAAAACACCATCGAACGAAGGAGGCAGGAATGTGGTCCCCTCCAGGTAGACGGGCGACCAAATCTCTTTGATAGTATAGAAACTACCCTCTTTTTCACGAAAAGGCCCTACAATACCATCAGCAGCATGGTTGCCATCGGTATCTATCTTGTTATCCCTATCACTTCGAACCACACCCTGATCTACCAGATCCCACAAAAATCCACCGGCACCCAAAGGATTGAATTGAATAAGGTTCCAGAAATCATCCAATCCTGCACCATGCCCACCGTCATATAATCCATGCATAAACTCCGTCGGAAAAAACAATTTATTCCCATTGAACAAAAAATTAGTTCCTACCCCGTATGCAGGATAGTGATAAGTATTGGTATATTCTTCCTCCAACCAGGGGTGGAAAACATGCCTCTTTTGAATATCGAATTTAGGATATTCCGGCACCAAATCGAAATTAAATCCTCCCTCATTGCCATTTGCCCACATTACAATACTCGGATGATTCACATCCCTGACAACTAATTCCCGGACGAGTTTCTTACCGACTTCGGTGTCATACATGGACTGCCAACCGGTAAGCTCATCAATGACATACAGTCCCAGAGAATCACATATATCAAGAAAATGCCGGTCGGGAGGGTAATGCGACATTCTGACAGCATTCATGTTCATCTCCTTTATCAGAAGGGCATCCATTAAACTGATGGAATAGCTGGTAGCCCTGCCTGTGGTAGGCCAGTGTGTATGCCTGTTGACCCCTTTAAACTTTATCCTGGTCCCGTTTATATAGAACCCATCACCCGGACGCAACTCTGCAGTGCGAAACCCAAATTTTTCTGTAATATTGTGTACGTTTTTTCCATTCTTAATCAAAGATACTTCTACCTGGTATCTGTTCGGAAACTCGGATGACCACAATTTAGGATTATCAAATTCTGCGGATAAACGGGTTATGCCGGATTTGTCCGCATTAGCAGTGATGGCATTGCCAAAAAATTTACCCTCCAGCGTTTTTACCTGAGCCGTTACCTGCGCATTCCCTATATTATCGCTAAGGAAAACATCCATTTGAAAAATTCCATCACATCGGGCATCAATGGCAACCCGGTCAATATGCTCCTTCGGGAGCACCTCTAACCATACCGGGCGGTATATTCCTCCATATACCCAGAAATCGGACTTTCGTTCAGCATTTTCTACAGACTCATTCGAAGATGATTTGTGAACGGTAACCTCCAGAAGATTATCTTCACCAAATTTTAGTAAATCTGTAATATCATATTTAAAACAATAAAAACCTCCCTGATGAATTTCTCCGGCAACTAGCCCGTTTACCTTCACCTCGGTATCTGTCATCACACCTTCAAATACGATATTAATTTGTTTCCCTTTCCATGTCTCGGGCAGCATAAATGAATGGCGATACAGGCCAGTTTCATTGATGCGTTCCTTATCATGTCCATAAGTGAACTGGCCAAACCCCTCGAACTCCCAGTTGGAAGGAACGGGGATCTTAGCCCATTCCCCGCTTTTGCGTCCTACCGTACAGAAAAAATCCCATAACACCGTATTATCACTTCCCGTACCGGACAGATACAGGGATTCTGTCTGCTGTCCATAAGACAAAAAAGTCAGTAAACTTACACACAATAAAATGATCTTCTTCATGCGATTAAAAATTTAGACATAAAAATCATGATACAAGATTTAGGATGTACGAGCCCGTTTCATAATACGAAAATATATAAAATCTTAGACCACAGAATGAAAAATCCAATAATTTTTTACTCTGTGGTCTAACATATAACTACTATTTATACAAGCTATTCTGTACTAAATTAGGATTAGCATCCAATTCATTCTGAGGAATGGGAAAAACATAATGTTTCTCTTCTACTTTGTATTTTTTAATACGTGTGGTCATCAGATTCATCCGTTTCATATCAAACCACACATGACCTTCCTGGCATAATTCCCATAACCTCTCCTGGAAAATGGCTTCCCGAAGCGTTTCCTTGGTATAATCAGACGCTTTTAAAAGAGGAAGACCGGCTCTCGCCCGTACACGGTTAATTCCGTACAACGCATTTTCAGTGGGGCCATTCAATTCATTCTCAGCTTCAGAATGCATCAATAACAGATCTGAGAATCTGGTTATATAATGATTCAGGGCATAATCTGCCGTACCGTTACCAACATCTGTCCTGTCGATATATTTATTATAGTGGGGGATTGCTATACTTTCCGGATATGTATAAGTTCTGTCCGGATTGTTTATCCCTTGGTAAGAAAGGACAAAAGTTTTACTCCTTCGTTTATCTGTTGTCGCCATACTGTTGAAAAACTCTGTTTCTACAGTAAGTGACGACCATCCATCCAACTTAATCTGGTCACCGCTTCTGATGCCCGTAAAAGTGGGCCAGTCCCAACCTTGTGACATAAAACTTTCATACTCCACACTGAAAATATACTCGGAACCGTGTTCATTCTCTAACAAGAAGACTCTTTCATAATCTTGTTCCAGGTCATAACCATAAGCACTGTTATCAATGGCCGATTTAGCTTCCTGTGCCGCCTTACTCCAATATTCCGATTTATTCCAGGGTTTCCCCGCATATGACAAATAGGCTTTGGCTAACATGGTCTGCGCTGCCCCTGCAGTGGCCCTTCCCACATCCGCACCGCTATTCTTCGGGTTCAGATTATTTTTGGCATATTCAAAATCATCAAAAATAAGTGTCCAGACGGCTTCACTTGTTCCCTCATTTGAACTTTCAATTTCAGCCATATTCTCTTCTGTTTTGAGAGGCACGTTCTCAAAGAAACGGATCAGATAAAGATAAGCAAGTCCACGGAGAAAACGTGTCTCACCAATTATCTTCTCTTTTAAACCGGTAGTTTTGAACTCGGTATTGTCCAGATAAGTAAGCACTGTATTTGCCCGATTGATAGTAACGTATAATTGAGACCATATTTGGTAAAATCCGGTAGAACTGGTTGTCCATGTAAACTGATCCATTTCCGTACGCCAGGCTTCACCGGAAAAGTTATTCCATGTTGCTTCCCCGGGATATTCCGCAGCCAGTATGATCTGACGCTGAAAAGCATTGCTGTGACGCAAAGTATTATAGACAGAGATCAAGGCTGCCTTGGCATCCTCCTCGGTTTTATAAAAATTGATCGGGGTAATATTGCTGTACACTTTCTCTTCCAGAAAACTGTCATGACAACCATTCAAACATAATAGAATGGCGACTAAGGCGAATATTGTTTGTTTAACCTTCATAATAATCACACTTTAATAATTAGTAAATCAGAATGATATATTCACTCCAAACAGCACCGCCTTAGCAGACGGATATGCATTATAATCCACACCTAACTGAAGATTACTATTCCCCTGGGAGTTCACTTCCGGGTCAAAACCACTATAATTGGTAATGGTAAACAAATTTTGACCGGTTACGTAAAGACGGAGAGAATTCATAAATCTGACATTCCCGAATGTATAACCCAACGTCATTGTTTTAACCCTCATATAACTGCCATCCTCTATCAACCAGTCTGATTGCAACAACAGCGGATCAACAGTCACGCGTGCTCTTGGAACACTTGTATTTGTATTGGTGGGTGTCCAGCGATTTAGTATCTCCCTGCGCTGATTTCCCCAGGGACCTGAAATATTCGTTTCTGCACGTTGGATGTTAATGATGTCATTACCATACGATCCCTGCAGGTATACCGAGAAGTCAAATCCTTTAAAAGAAAAGTTATTGGTCCAGCCATAGATAAAATCGGGATTTGGATCCCCCACAATCATGCGGTCGTCCGTATAATTGATCTTTCCATCTCCATTTTTATCGACGAAGCGGGCGTCACCCAACTTGTCATTAGCCGAAGAGCGTGGACCTGCCTCCAATTGTGCCTGATCCTGAAATACGCCATCATATTTCAACAGATTCCATACACCTACCGGTAACCCGGGTTCTAGCCAGCTTCCGTTTACTTTCAAGTGTCCGGATAGGGTTCCCTGCGTACTGGGGGTATATCCTGGTATTTCCAACACTTTATTCCGGTTTCTCGACCAGTTCATTTGGGTGTTCCATTTGAATTCCCCGGTGAAGACGTCTGCTCCTAAAGTTATCTCCAATCCTTTATTCTCCAGACTTCCGATGTTTTTAAATATCGAACCAAATCCAACCGAACTTGGGGTACTGATATTCCACAATAAATCAGTGGTCTTTTTGTAATAATAATCTACAACCAGAGACAACCTGTTATTAAATAATCCTATATCCAATCCTACATCTGTAGAGGCTGTTGTTTCCCATTTTAAATCGGGATTCGGAATATTATTAGGACCTACACCTGAATTCAACACACCTCCTAAGGCATAATTCATGGTTCCAAGCATAGCCAACGATTTATAATTGTCTATATTCTGATTACCTGTCTTTCCATAACTCGCTCTTACTTTAAGATTAGATAACCAATCCACTTCCCTCAGGAATGCTTCTTCAGAAGCTCTCCAGGCCACCGCAAAAGAAGGGAAGAAAGACCATTTATTATTCGCTCCGAATTTAGAACTACCGTCGGTACGTGCCGTCAATGTAAACAGATACCGGTCTTTATAAATATAATTCAACCGGCCCAAATAGGATGCCAATTGGTTTTGCGACCTGTTTGATCCGGGTTGTCCATAGGTGGTTCCGGCTCCTAAGTTATTGGCTAAATACAAATCTGTGGAATAACCGGTTGAAGATGCTTCAAAATGTTTATAATGGAAAATTTGCCAGGTATAGCCACCTACCACATTAAATGAATGATCTCCCAATACCTTGTTATAAGTCAGGATATTTTCATTCAGGTAAGATACATCTTTACGATACCTCTGATTTGCTTCCCCATTTTTGGAATTTCCCCTATGTGTCTGTTTAGGCCAGTAAAAAGCTCTATTGGCTGTGGACAAATCTGCCCCAAAAGTAATTTTCAGAGTCAGGTCCTTCATAATCTCCCAGTTTGCATCAACAGAACCCAAGAAACGATCTATTTCCTGATTATCCTTATAATGATTGACCGTAGCAACAGGATTATTACTGGGGGTACCTCCCGGGGTAGGATTTGTCATCGTATAATTACCATCTGCATCATAGATAGGCACGGATGCGGGCATCACAACGGCGCCATGCACAACGCCACCTGTACCGCCACCTCCGTCACCTTCGGAAGGCATTCCATTTGCCCAACTGTGACTGGCCGTGATATTGGTACTGACCGTCAAACTCGGCACTATTTTAATATCCAAGTTGGAACGGAAAGAGGCGCGGTGGAAATTACTGTTTTTAATAATCCCATCCTGACCGAAATAGCCTCCCCCGACAGAATAACGAATTCCATCATTACCACCGACTACACTGAGATTATAATTTTGAGTGGGTGCGCTGGTAAATACCTCATCCTGATAATCAACACCCTCACCTAAAGCTGAAATGTCAGGGAAATAATAAGGATTATTCGGATTGGGAAATACAGGACTTTGCCCGTCGTTAGCCCTTGCTTCATTGACTAAAGTGGCATATTCCCGGGCATTCATCATATCGAGTTTTTTAGCTACAGTTTGCACTCCATGATAGGCATCCAAAGTAACACGTGGTCGTCCTATATCTCCTCTTTTTGTTGTAATCAAAACTACACCATTGGCGCCTCGGGCACCATAGATTGCCGTCGCCGATGCGTCTTTCAATATTTCTATAGAAGCAATATCCGCCGTATTTAATGTAGCCAGCGGATTCTGTGCTGTACCGTTACCTCCTGCTGAACCTCCTGCTGAGACGGGAAAACCATCCACAACATACAGAGGTTCATTGCTACTACTTAACGAGTTACCTCCACGAACGCGGATCAGAACCCTGCCACCCGGAGCTGAAGAGGCTTGTGACACCTGCACTCCGGCTGCTTTACCCTGGATAGCCTGGTCAAGCGAGGTAACAGGCGAACGCTGTATATCTTCCGATTTAATGGATGATACAGAACCTGTCAAGTCCCGTTTTCTCATTGTCCCATAGCCCACAACCACAATTTCATCCAGTGTTTTTGAATCCTCCTGTAAAACAATATTGACGGAATTCCTTCCCGTCGAGTTGACCTCCTGTACCAGATAACCGATATAAGAAATCTGAATTACAGCACTGTTTTCTACGGTCAATGTAAAATCCCCATCTATATTGGTTACGGTTCCGTTGGTTGTTCCTTTTTCAACAATATTTGCTCCGATCACAGGGTCGCCGTTTTCATCCAGCACCTTTCCGGTTACTGTTTTTCGTCCTGCCTGCCTGACATCTGATTGATCAATAGCATCTTTCTTCGACAAGATTATTTGATAACCTTGTATTTCATAGCTTATACCCTTATCCTTCAATACAGATGACAATACATTTGTAATCGGCTGATTTCTTTCATTCACCGAAATCCGTTCTTTATCATTGATTTCGGTGTTGTCATACATAAATGTATAGGGATAGTTTTTCTCGATATAAGAGAAAAATTCTCTTATACTTATGTTATTCAATTTAACATCAACACGTTGCATATTATCGGCATGCACATTGGTTAACAGAAAGAATAACAAAAAGGATAATAATACCTTTTTACACATGATAAATATGATTTAAATTAGTTGAATTGTTTTTTTACTTAAATTTGTAATTCTAAACGATCAAAAATCATGTGATGCCTATCGATAAATAATCGATAGCACAAAGAAATGAATGAGTAATGATGTTTAGTTTAAAAGCATGAGGAATGCCCGTTCTTCGTGCTTTTTCTTTTTGGTAATTCTCTATCTTAGACGAATAGTCACCTCCTTTCCTTCTATTTTATAAGCAATTGGGGTCATTTTATTCAATAATCCCAACAACTCTTTCATTGATTCGGTTTTAACAACAAATGTATAACGTGAATCAGGATTCGCATTCTCAAGGGTAATATCCACTCCATACCAGCGCTCCAATTTTTTTACAACTTCATAAATATTGTTGTCATACACCTTCAGTATGTTATTCGTCCATAGTTTGGTTATGCCAGTGTCATCGGCAACAATACTGCAACTCAGGTCTGCTTTCGAAACACGTCCCATCTGGTTAGGTTGCAACTGTGCCAAGACAACTCCATTTTTATTATTGAAGAGTGACACCGATCCGCTCTCAAGTGAAACCGCTATATCTGGATCTGTATCATAAGCAGAAACATTAAAACTTGTACCATGCACCTGCACGCTCACGTCTCCCGATTGAACAATAAATACCTTACGGGGATCTTTTGTCACTTCAAAGAAAGCTTCTCCCTGCAAATGGACCCTACGTTGACGGGATTGAGTAAAATAGGTTAGTGTGGAACCGGAATTTAACCATACCCTCGAAGAATCGGGAAGGGTAAGCTGTGCTTTTTCACCCAAAGGGGCATAAGCTGTAAACTGTGTAGACTCCCCTCTTCCGCTATTAAACAGCAATGAGAGAGCCACCCCAAAAAGCAAGGCAATACAAGCTGTTAAACTGATATATTTAATCAATATTTGTTTTGAATATAATGCGGTTGTAACCGGAAAATCTATCATTCCCCGGATCTTCGTCCACACCTGTTCCTTATCCGGTAATGAGAGCGGAGTCCCCTCCTTAAGGAAGCTCCATTCTTTTTCGAGGGAACGAAAGAGGGAACGATGTTCAGCGCTTTCAGCAAGCCATTCATCCACTTCCGCCTTTTCCCAAGGAAGTGCTTTTCCACTCAGGTAGGCGGCAATTTGCTCATAGGGTACTTTCATCTCTTTTTATATCATTTATAATAGAGACCCTTAAGAAGTAAAATACCCCTAAAGCAAATTTATTTTATTTAAGGCAAAAAATATGTTTTATAACACATCCCTCATTCTAAAGCAGAAGCAACCTGTTTTCGAATTCGTTTCAGAGCGATGGACATCTGGGTTTCTACTGTTTTTACCGAGATATGATAATGATCTGCAATCTGTTGATAAGTAAACTTCCGTTCTTTATTCAGGATAAAAATAGCCCTGCATTTTTCCGGTAATTGATCAACTGCTTTCTTCAATATGGCAGAGAATTCTTCCATATCATAGCAATCAGGACTTGTTTCTGCCATTTCTTTCTCCTCTATCCATTTATTGAGCAAAACAACCCTTTTCTCCTTGTTCCGCAAATAGTTCAGCATCCGGTTACGGGCTGCATTATAAAGATAGGTTTTCAGATATTGGATTTCCAAATATTCTTTATTTTCCCACAAACTGACAAAAACATCCTGTACCACATCTTCAATAGCCGCTACATCCCTAGTATAATAATTCAGAAACAGACATACCGGCTCAAAATATAGATCATATATAATCCGGAAAGAGGATGTATCTATCTTGGATATAGGGTATTGAGACTTCATTGACATATTAGTTTCGGATGCAAATTTAAGCTTTTTAAATAAAAAACCAATCATTTACTGTTTTTTTGCATTTCTTCCATAAGGTTACACATCTTTCGTCCCATATAGTATTTACTATTACACGCCACAATGCTTAACTAATTGATAACCGGCATATATAAATTACAATAAGCCCCAAAAGTTTTACAAAACTTTTGGGGCTCTACTTATAATATATCTTCTTAATTAACAGAAAGCTATAATCATTTGCTTAACTCCATCCCGGATTTTGGTTTCCTTCCAGCAAAGGATTAGCTTGCATTTCACTTAACGGGATCGGCCATAGCAGGGCATGCTCCGGTATAGCACCTACGCGGGTACTTCCTTCCGGTTTGTTCTGGATAGCTGCCGTTGCAAGCGGAACCCATCTCAGCGTGCCCGACTGCATTCCATCGGCCTCGGGATAGAGACGGGTACGGCGAATATCGTCCCAGATCTTGAATTCCAACGGGAACTCGTGGAAGCGCTCGGTCAGGATAGATTGGATCAACGCGTCGCCACTGGCGGTTTCGTTGGCCAACCCGGCACGTGTACGTACCTGGTTGAGGTAGCCCCTAGCATCGCCTTCGTTGCCTGTCCGTGCAAGTCCTTCAGCAGCAATCAACAGCACTTCCGCATAGCGGAACGTGGGCATGTTATAGTCGCCGTTACGCCCGTTAATCAACGATCCCTCATCGAACCACGCCCAGTTCCCGGCATAATTCAGCTCGAAATCTTCTCCGTCGGGCGAAGTATATTCCCAGAAGAAAAACTGTTTCTCCTGTCCGCGGATATCGGAAGGATGATAGCTGTTAAGCAACATATCGCAAGGCAGGTAGGCATTGTATAAAACGTCGCCTCCCGGCTTGAAAATACCCCACTGGAAAGCATCGGTTTCGATGGACCGTACTGCATAAGAATTACCCACGTTAAAGCTGGTCTGATTAAACTCCTTGGCGAAGATGATCTCGTTCGAATCTTTCGTTGTCTTGATGATATTATACGCCGAGTTAAGATCATTGGTCGTTCCACTCGGGTGGATCAAGGCGTGCTGCCCACCATTAATCACGTTGAGGGCCATGTTGGCCGCCTTGGTATAATACTCGTTCCCGCCGTTAACCGGAGCACCGGCCCATTGCAGGTAAACATTAGCCAACAAGGTTTGGGCCATTGGCCGGGTCACGTACCCTCCATTGTCGTAGAACGCTATGTTGGGCAACGCGTTCCCCGCGATGATATCCAGTAGGTCGGCTTCAATGTGCTGGTACACCTGTGCCGCCGGGACACGCTCCTGGTAGATACCTTCCAAGGAATTATAAGGAAAGTCGATATAGGGTACGTCGCCATACTCCTTTACGAGGTAAAAATAGGCATATGCCCGGAAGAACTTTCCTTGAGCCACAAAATTATCGATCTGCGCGGGTGTCAGTACGTCGGTCATCTCGGGAATATTGGCGATCACGAAATTCGCCCGGGAGATCCCGATATAGAACTCGGTCCAAATCTTCAGCGACGTAGAATTAAACGACTCGATATTAAAGTTACCCCCTTCGGACGCGTTGGTAAATGTCCGGTCTTTGCGTTTATCGACAAATAACCCGGACATGACACCACCCCACATGGTAGCTTTGGGTGTCCAACCACCATCCACGTCGATATTATGCAAGTAGGGAACTCCTCCAAAATACAGTGCATTAACAGCCGTTTGAGCATCGGACAGAGTCCGCCAGAACTGGCCGTCGGTCTTTTCATCCAGCGGGTTCTCTTCTAAAAAACTAGTGCATGAACTCATCCACAGCGAGATTGCAATCATGCAAAGGATGGATATATATTTATTTATTTTCATATGATATTATAATTAATTTCAAATTACTAATTAAAATGTCAGATTGATACCGAACGTGAATGTCCTCGCACGTGGATAGGTAAAGAACTGGCGGTTGGTACCCCATTTGTTATCGCCCAAACGCGAGGAGTTATCCGGATCGTATCCCAAATAATCCGACGAGGTGACCAGGAACGCGTTGTTCACGTTAGCATAGAAACGCAATGCAGAAAGCCCCATGTTTTGAACGGCACTCGAACTAAACGTGTATCCTAATTGGATCAGGTTACCACGCAGGTAAGAACCGTCGGCCACCCAAGTATCATCGGCATTGGCGTTATTACCCATCCCGAAATTAGCCAAGCGGATAGCTTGTGCACTGCCGTTGGGATTCAGCGTAGGGTGCCATGCTTCCTGCCAAAGGCGATCAAGACCACTGGTAAGAAAACGTCCTTCGGCAGAGTGGAAATACTCCTGCATGATATCCGCGCCCAATGAAAACTGCAGATCGACAGTCAGATCGAACCCCCTGTAATTGAATGTATTGATAAGAGAACCCATCCAATCAGGCAACCCGTTACCAAGGATTTCACGCTCTTTATAGGTTACCTTTTCACCAATCGTGGAAGGCACATTCATTGTTTCAGTATTCCAATTGGCAGGATTGCCATCATAGATACCGGCTCGTTTGTAGCCGTAGAAGGTGGAGAGCTCCTCACCTTCGCGGATCAGCATGTCGTAGCCGACGAAACCGTCGAGAAGGATTTGGCGCTTACCGGTGAGCGGGTCAACCGATGAACTCTCGTCCAGTTTCTCGACGCGGTTCTTGTTGAAACTCAAGTTAAAGGTGGTGTTCCACTGGAAGTTCTGGTTGTCGATGGGATAAGCATTGATCAACAAGTCAATCCCGCGGTTGGAAACCTCCCCTATATTGCTCGTGATCGATGAGAACCCAGTTGATCTTGGTAATGGGCGCCCAAGCAAGAGGTCGGTAGTATACTTATAGTAATAAGAAGCTTCCACGTTAATCCGGTTATTAAATAAACCCAGGTCGATACCAACGTCCCACTGGTTCGTTCTCTCCCACTTCAAGTCAGGATTAGGCATGCGGGATCTATACGAAACAGTCTGCAATGATTCTCCGATGATCGTGGTCGATTGACCAATGGTAGCCAGCGACGCGTAGGTCCCGATCTCCGAGTTACCGGTCACCCCGAAAGAGGTGTGTGGCTTTAACCGACTGATCACAGGGTTATCAATCAGGAAATCCTCGCTTGACATCATCCAGCCAAGGCCTATAGAGGGGAACCAGGAATACTTGTTATTGGCACCGAACTTAGAGGAACCGTCCCAGCGGCTCGTCAAGGTGGCCATGTACTTGCTGTCGTAGGAATATACCCCACGCAGAAAGTAGGAGTTCATCGCCCACCGGTCGTGGTCATTGCTAACTGAAGGACGTTCAGTCCCCGATCCCATATTATAGTAACCATAGAAGTCATCCGAATAGATTTTATCGGATGCACTAAAGTAAGTGTACGTACGCTCTTGCCACGACACCCCTGCCAAGGCATTGATATAATGCTTGCCAATCTCCTTGTTATAGGTCAGGTAGGTTTCTTCCTGCCAGTAGAAGGTGTTTGAGTTATTTGCTGATGCTGCTCCATCATTCGCGCTTTGGTTGATTAAAGGACGCGGGGTGAACGGGGTGTAATTGGCGTTGCGGTTATTGTGATAATCGACACCGAACTGCGTTTTCAGTTCCAAATCTTTGTTGAGGTGGAACGTCAATGCGGTGTTCCCGAATATTTGCGTCCGGTACTGCATGGCTTCCAGTCTCTTTAGAAGTTCTACCGGGTTACCAACCCCCTCGGGGCTAAATCCTTGCGATCCACTATTGGGATTGTTCTGGTCCCTGAGAATAGAAGATGTCTGGACATCGTTTGACTGCATGTAAACTCCATCCAGCATTACTGGTATAAAAGGCGATAACTCTACCATGGTACGCAACGCGCCCTGTCCATACGGATTATCCGAAGTCCTGTTCGCCCAAGTGTGGTTTACCAAGAGGTTTACGCCGGTCGATAACCACTTGGTGGGCTTGTCGTCGTACGCTAACTTGGCATTCAGGCGTTTCATATAGGTATTATGCAGGATACCCTGTTGGTCGGTGTAGTTCAGGAAAGCACCCATCGACGAGGTACCATCTCCACGCTGGATATTGAGCTGGTGGTTATGGGAGAGAGCCATCCGGGAAGACTCACGCTGCCAGTCGGTATCGTACTTAGGCGAACCGTCGGAATTAAATAAACGAGGGTCAGTGAAGATTTGCGACAGGTCGGTTGTGAAGTTCCTTCCTTGCCAGGTATTGGCGTTCTCCAACCCCTGCTTGAAAGTAGCCATCCACTCGCTGGAATTCATCACGTCCATGTAACGTGCCATCGTGCTAAGAGATACCGATCCATCGTACGAGATACGTGCCTGATTCCCGGTATTTCCCCCGCGCTTGGTGGTTACCAGCACCACACCGTTGGCTCCACGGGCACCGTAGATCGCCGCGGAAGAAGCATCTTTCAATACTTCGATCGATTCAATATCATTGGGGTTAAGAAACTGGAAATTAGACATTACCACCCCGTCCACTACGTATAACGGGCTGGCCGAAGCATTAATGGTGGCGATACCGCGGATAATAACGCGCATCTCTCCACCCGGCTGCCCGGTATTGGAGAAGATATTCACGCCAGCCGCTTTTCCCTTTAATCCTTCCAGCGCGTTAAACGACTGGGATTTAATGATATCACTACCCTTGGCCGTAGAGATAGAACCGGTCACGTCCGACTTGCGTATAACACCGTACCCTACCACTACCAGTTCGTCTAACGCTTGTGTATCTTCCTGCAGAACAACATTCAATGAATTTCTTCCGGTAATGTTAATTTCCTGCTCTATATAACCAATATAAGAGATACGGAGAGTAGCATTCTCGTTCTCTACCAACAACGAAAAACGCCCGTCTATATCGGAGACAGTACCGTTATTTGTACCATTTTCTATAATATTTGCACCGATAACAGGTTCACCCTGTTCGTCAGTCACAGTTCCAGTGATTTGCTTTCTTTGCTGTAATACACTGCTCTCCTTAGTTACCAACTCATTATCTTTTCTTATCTCTTTTTTATCAATAAAAATATATTTTCCTGATATTCTGTAAGAAAGAGAAGAATTTTCCATTAATTGATCCAGTATCTCATGGATATTCCGGTTTTCCAGGTCTACATCATAGTGAATGTTGCGGTCCACATCACTGCTTTTATAAAAAAACACGTAATCAGACTGATTCTCAATAGCAGAAACAATCTCATCAAAGGTTGCCTGCTGCATCTTTACCGATAGTTTTTCATTTTGGGTATAATCACCGGCAAAACCATTAAAATTCCCGGTAATCAAGAAGACAAAAATGAACATCACGGTTAAAGGTCTTTTTCTCCATATAACTCTATGGGGATCTGTTAATTTATTCATATCTTTGCATGTTTTTGATAAATTAAAAAATAGTATTCCACTGTTGCTTGTGAGACAATAGAGGTGATTTAATTAATTGAAAACGAATTATGGGCCGGGATACTGTTCGCGCAGTTTCCTGGCTTTCTTTATTTATTATCTCTCAGGTTTCTCCCATAGGCATTTGTTTTTATTAAGTTATTAATCTATTTTGAATTATAGGATCATCTCCTCTGAAGAAAGATCGTATCATCCCTGAATTGTAACCGGAATTGCCTTTTGAAATTAAGGACGTCTGCAATTTCTTCTACCGTCTGATGGGCAAAGAACTTTCCCGTATATTCTTCTTCTCTATCCGCTTTATCCGGAATAATAATGGTAACACCATAAATCTTCTCCAATCGGCGGGTTATCTCTTCCAATGGTGAGTCTCTAAAAGAATAAATACCTTTCATCCACGATGTAACGTCCAATGTATTTACTTCCGACAGAGTCGTTTGAAAAGACTGTTTGTCAAAATAGACCTGTTGATTAGGATCCATCATAATTTCATTCTTCAGGTTGTTTTCATTGTCATACGTCCCGAGCGTCACTTTCCCCGTTACAAGCGTGGTAATGGTGTAGGGATCGGAAGAATATCCGAGAACGTTGAATTCGGTACCCAATACATTGATCTGCTGTTTGTCAGTATGGACTAAGAAAACCTGTCGTTCATTTTTCATTACACTGAAATATGCTTCTCCGTCCAAATATACCTCCCTGTTCTTTGAACCGAATTTTTCCGGATACCGGAATAGGGAGGAAGCATTCAGCCAGACGACTGAACCATCGGATAACCGGATGGTTTGCGGCTCACTTTTGGCTCCGGTTCGGACTTCGATCCACACTATCTGATCACGTCCCTTGTAAAATAAACGGACTCCAACAACCATCAGCAAAATAGCAACTGCTGCTACTCCTGCATACCGTATGATGCTGCTATAACGCTTGTCCCGGTTCGTTTCTGATGATGAAATATGTGTTGCGGATTGTTTTTTAAGTTTCTCCCATAAACGCTCCCAACTTGCCTCCAATTCTATTATATCGGGGTACTTCTCTCCCTTACGAAAGTCATAAATATGTTTTAATTGGAAGAAAATATCTTTATTTCCCTGTGAAGAATGATACCATTGTAAGAAAACATGCATATCGTCTTCAGTCTGGTTCCCTTGAAGCACACGTACTACTATTTCCGGAACGTCTTTATTCATTGGTCATATCTTTTTGTCGAACTATTTGTTCTTTTGCCATAACTCACCAGAACTCAACAAGTTTTTCGGTTTCAATTTATCGTCAGTTGCTTTACCAAAACAAATTAATAATCCAAGCAATTGAATTGCATCATTAAATTTAGAGTATTCTCTATTATATTATATATACGATTGTTAAAAGTGAACTACGTATTATTTTTGAAAAATTTTTATATAAAAAATAAATAATGAGAGTGCATAATATAATTAGTCATCAATCGATTTATGCGAAGCGAGCATATCAAAAATGTAAAAAAATAAAATAATCGTGTGAAAAGTAAAAATTTTATATCAAAAAAAGAAGAAAGAAAAAAGTAATCAGACTATCCCGGAGAAATTTCAGGGCTTTGTAAATATGTGTCTCTACCGTCCTGACCGAAATATCCAATTCTTCGGCAATATCGATATGCTTCCGTCCTTCGAGATAGGCCTTTTTAAAAATCTCCCTGCGTTTAGACGGCAGTTTGTCAATAGAAGCATAAACAGCTTCCATTTTGTCTTTATCCCAGAAATAGTCTTTCGACGATTCGTAATATTTTAATTCGTCCAACTTAACTTGTTGAACAGCTTTATCCATAAAAGTGTCCTCCACCTGTTGATGTTTCAAATAATCGTAACAGGCATGTTGAACCATAGACAGAAGGTAATTTCTGATATTTTCTTCCACAATGATCGTCGACCTTTTATCCCATATCTTAAGGAAAATATCGTGGACAATATCCTCCGCTGCATGGGTATCTACAAACTGCCGGGCAAAAAAGACCAGATCTCCGGCATATTGCAGGTAAAAAGCTTTAAAATATTCTGTGAAAATACCTTGATCTTCTTTTTGTTTTTTCATTTCGGAACTCTAAAGATATTCACCCAAGTGAAACTTTCATTGCTCTTAAAGGCATCAGGCACAGGACTGTCCTGTGGGTATTTCCTGTCAAACCAATTTGAATAGTCTGCCGTAAACATTAACATCGATTTAAAACAACCCTCAAAAGTATAAAAAATAAAAAATAAATAAAAGTTATTTTCTGTATATCGTTTAACAAAAACGTTCATTAAAACCTGATATGAATAAACATATACAACCTGTTAAACAAAACAGCGGAAAACTTGTTTACTTTAATCACAGAAACGATAACATAAGATCAAAATGAAGATAGAAGTATGGACAGATATCATGTGTCCCTATTGCCATATCGGTAAAATACATTATGAGAAGGCGCTCCGGCAGTTTGATCATGCTGATGAAGTAATTCTCGAATGGAAAGCATATCAGCTCAATCCCAACCTTCCGGACAAAGGGAAGGGTATCCCTGTCAAGCAATACTTAACGGACATGGCAGGCTATTCTGAAGAAAATGTAGATAATATGTTTGCCGGGATCAGGCGGCTGGCTGACGGGGCAGGTATTCCATTTGCTCTTCCCAACGCAATTGCTGCCAATACACGTGACGCACACAGATTAATCAAACTGGCAGCAGAAAAGAAACTGGATTCCGTTGTCCTGGGAAAATTGTCGAAAGCCTATTTCGAAGAAGCTAAGGATTATAGCGATTGGGAGTTGCTTGTCTCTATCGGGAAAGAGGCGGGTTTAGAGGAAGAAGAGATACGCCGCATGTTGGATAGCAACGACTATCTCTATGAGATAAAGCAAGATATGCAGGAAGCGGCCAATCTTGGGTTTGATACTGTACCCACCTTTCTGATGGACAGGCGGCAGGCCATTATAGGTTCGGAACCGGTAGATCTGTTTGTAAAAGTGCTGAACAAAGCATATAGTGACTGGAAAAACCGGACAGAAAAGGATACTTCGCCGGGACCGGAAGTGACCAGAGGTAAATCATGCAATGCAGACGGGATGTGCGAGATTTAATTTTTTCATGTTTAAAAGGATTATGGTATCTTTGCACACAATGGAATAAGACCTACAGGTCTTTACTAACTTTTCAATGAGGCTATAAATGGAATATTTGCGGATTGATCCCACCGATACAGCGCGCTGGGAAAGGATTTGGAAATTGTATGAAGAGAGTTTTCCATTAGCGGAAAGACGAAAAAAAGACGATCATTTGCGTGCTCATGCAGATGAGCGATTCTTTCCCTTATCGGCATGGGAAGGAGAGGAATTGATAGGGTTGATATTCTTCTGGGAATGGGACTCTTATCGCTATCTGGAATACCTTGCAGTTAACCCTGAGCTCAGAGGACAAAGTTTCGGATCTCAGATGTTGAGATATTTGCGTGATTCGGAGCATACCATCATCCTCGAGATCGATCCCCTTAGCAATGAATTATCGGTACGACGCTTACAGTTTTATGAACGGGCAGGCTATACGCTCACTCCCTATCGCTTTATGCATCTACCCTACCGCCTTGAGGCAGAACCGCAGGAATTACTCATATTGAGCTATCCGAACATGATTACAAAAGAACAGCACAATGATTTTGTCCGATTCGTGAATGAGGAGGTCATTAAATATTGTGAGGGTTTTCCACACAATCAAGAACTGATTTCATAAGTTGTAATAATTGGTCGACCATCAATTTTTCTCTCTTAGACTGTGGATGGATCGGATAAATAATTACTAAGATATGCTCTCTGTCTTCCATCTTCAGGTATCCGCCTAACCCCCAAGAGATCATTCTCGCATCAGTTCTGAATTTTAGTATCTTCTTTTCCCTATCAGAATAAGAGATAATCCATTGCCGATCGACTCGCTGCATCACCTCATCGAATGGATTCTCACTCCGTCCGCGAAAGTGGAACAAAGTTGTTTTCTGACCTGAGAAGGAAGGCGGATCTGAATCATCCGATTCCATATAATCAAGCCTCTTGGAGAAATAGAAAGTAATGATCGCTGGCGGTATCATCCCGACAATGAAAAATACTAATCCCATCCGCAGAAGATCCACCCGAATTCCCCACAGCAGATATACCACAAAAATAATTCCCACGAAGAAAGTAAAAAAAATAGATACCCAATAAAGGTATAATCTGATCGTGAATTTCATATGACTAAAATTATTTATTTTCAATGGTGTCATATGGAACTCGCATTTAGTCATGTTCTTGTGTGAGAACAGTTATCATGCTCGTTTCATATGATTCAAATTAGATACAAAAGCCAAGAACCAAGATTCAAGACTCATTTGTAAATTTACCTATTAATTAATTGGCACATTAGTCACTACTTGTCCCCGACTTGTCGGGATTGGCACATCTGTTCAATGCAGTTGTGGCATAACCAGTTCTTCTGTAATATGGATATCTTTAAATCCCATCTCTCTCAAAAGCGAAGTGATAGCAATCTTCGCTTCATCGGTTGCTTGCCTGTAGATACCCTGTTCAACTGCATCACGGATCATCACATTTTTCTCCCGTGAAATCGCCTCGTTGTAATCCGATATTTTAATGGGATTAAAGGCATTCTCACTTTCGTTATACACCTGTATTGATTTTTCATCAATCACCGTATCAAGTATTTTGGGTTTGGGTATCGATATATGTATGGTGGTATCGTTATCCACGGTTACATTTATACGGTTGAAATCCACGCCAGCCTTAATGTATCCATTATATTTCAGTAAAAAATATTTGTCGGTCAACGGCACATTAATATTCAAAAATTTACGATAATCTTTATAACTGATTACTCCCGTATAGTTATACCTCACCAATGCCAGTTCCTGTATATAGGAAATACGATTCATCACCGATGAACTGTCGTATCCTCTCTCCTTCTCTGCCCTTTTATTACCTGCCAGCAGCAGGATCGCCAAAATAACTGAGAGAACGAAGAAGAAGACCGTCAGTATATTTATCCTTATTTTTGTACTCACTACTTACTCTAAATTCATTTAAATGATTATTCTATCAGTCCCATTTCTTAATTCCTAAATCCTATATTCCTAAATCCTGTATTCCAATCAACCACAAATATAGCAATTAACTGTTTAGAAAAAGTATTTCCTTATTTTTATCGGTTCATGATTATGTTAAAAACACTGACAAATCACAAAGTTTTGTTTATATTTGCCGCTCAAAGTTAAGCCCCGGATGGAGTCATTTTCCAATATACAAAGTTTCAACCTCTTATTCAACGAATACCACGAACGTTTTATTCGTTTTGCCATAGGTTACGTGAAAGAGAGGCAGACGGCAGAGGATTTCGTGTCGGAGGCTTTTGCTGCATTTTGGGAAAACAGATCACAACTGTCGCCGGAGACCAAACCGCCGGCCTATATCATGACTATCGTTAAGAATAAATGTCTCAATTATCTGCAACATCAGCAAATAAAGCAGCGGGTAGCTTCTGAATTAAAGGATCATTCCGAGTGGTTGCTACAGACAAAGATCAGTACACTGGAAGCGTGTGATCCAGACTTTCTTTTCTCCGAAGAGATCCAAAAGATCATCGACTCCACATTGAATCAACTGCCAAAGAAAACACGACAGATATTTCAGATGAGCCGTATCGAAGGGCTTCCCTACAACGTGATTGCCGTAAAAATGAATCTCAGTCAGAAATCCATCGAATACCACATCTCAAAAGCCCTCGACGTGCTGCGGGAATCATTAAAAGATTTTTTATGTATTTATCCTATTCTCCTTATCTGGTTTTAGATAACAAATCGGAATTATTATCAATCGGACAAATAGTGAATGAATAAGACATGGGATTGGGTGTGATCGTATACTCGGGATGAACCTGCGCTCCCCAAGTATTGTCCCCACCTACCCCCATGTGAGCATTATCGATGTTAATCCAGATAAAATCTCTCTTCTCTATACTACCTCCATGCTTTCTCTCTATGTCATAAGGAATATAATCGATATCACCCTGCGAAAAATTCCAGGCACTTGCACTCAACGGCCTTTCTCCTTTTATTAAAATACCTTTCCCTCTATTATCACGGAAAGACATCCATCGCACATCACATTTATTACCTGTTTCCTGAGGCCGTATATAAGGATGATATTGTTCCCACACGGTTGACTGGTATATCCCCACCGGTGCCGATGTTTTCCTGTCGGCATAGTTCTCATGAGGACCCCGTCCAAACCATGCAAAATTTTCATATTCATCCGTCACGATAAAGTAGATCCCAAAACGGGGTATCTCCGGTAACGCAACCTTACCCGGTACAAAATTCATCGAGACTTTTATCTCTCCTTTGGAGGTGATGTGATAAATGATATCAAGTAAAGAATTTTGTCTTTCCAATTTATAATTGGCAGTGATCCGAATATGCTGTCCCTTTTCACTGTGCACGGCAAAATTCAATAGTTTCATATCCTCTTCCACATCTTTCCATATGCCACAACGTGCCAATGTTCCATTTGCAACATCATTATCGGTAAGCGGCCGCCAGAAATTGGGTGCAAAGCCTTTTATCATCAACTCCTTGTTGTTATATTTCAGGCTATTGACAAAACCTGTCGATTTTGAAAAGCCGATATTGAAGCCGTTTCTGTCCGTCAACATAATCACATCGCGGTTTTCTTCGATCTTCAAATTATCATCTCCTTCCAGTTTGTCGGATTCTAATTTTTTATCCGGCACATAGAAAGGAAACTGCTCCATGGCTATAATGTGTCCGGACGGAATCAAGAGAGATTCATCTTTCGTCAAGGCCTCTATCTTCAGGAAATATTCTTTATTACGGTCCGGCACTATATTGAGCGGCAATCGTATGATAGCAGATTCTCCGGCCTGAATATCGGGGAACTTTTCCTCACCCGATGCAACTATCCTGCCATTTTCTTCGAGCACCCAGTGATAATAGTAGTCTTCCAGCGATTTAAAATCATACCGGTTGGTGATCCTGATCTGATCCGGACTAAAAGGAACAGTCTCAAACAGTATATTCTGGTATACTTTTTTTACTTCCCAAATATGAGGACGAAGGGTTCTGTCGGCCAATACCAAACCATTGGCACAGAAGTTGGAATCATTCGGTACGCCCACAAATCCCATATCTCCGCCATACGCCCAGATTTCATTTCCTTTTTCATTTTTGATCCTGAAAGTTTGGTCCACCCAGTCCCAGATAAATCCTCCCTGCAACTGATCATACTGATAGACCAGGTCCCAGTAATCCTGTAAATTACCCACACTATTTCCCATTGCATGCGCATATTCGCATATGATCATGGGACGCGGGCGCCTTTCATTCACAAACTCCCGCAAATGCCATATACGTGCATACATCGGGCAATAAATATCGGAAACACCTTCCCGACGGGAACCCTCGTATTGTACGGGACGGGTAGTATCGTATCCTTTCGTCCAATGATATATGGTCTCGAAATGCTTACCATATCCCGATTCATTTCCCAACGACCAGGTAACAATCGACGTGAAATTACGATCTCGCTTCACCATACGCGACATACGCTCCATGAAAGGCTTTTCCCATTCCGGATAATTAGCCAGTGTTTTATCCTTATGGTCGCTCATGCCGTGACTCTCAATATTGGCCTCATCAATAAGGTAAATACCCAATATATCGCACAACGTATACCATTGGTAATAATTTGGATAATGGCTGCATCTCACCGCATTAATATTGAATTGTTTCATTAGTTGGATGTCACGGACCATACTCTCCACCGTTATTGTCCTTCCGTTATCCGGATCATGCTCATGGCGGTTGACACCCTTAAACGTTATCGGCTTGTTATTCAACAGGAATAATCCGTTCCTCATCTCGATAGACCTGAATCCGAAAAGATGACAGAACGACTCCAGTTCATTGCCTTTGGTATCTTTATAGGTGACGGCCATGCGGTATAATGACGGGATCTCGGCACTCCACGGTTTTACTGAGGAAAAGACCTCGGAGAAAGCAACCAATGTATCTGAGCCCGACCGCAATTTTCGGTTGAATGAGTAAATCACATTGGTGTCATCAAACAAAGTAACCTCTAAAGAATGTCCTTCCTGAGGGTTATGCAAAAACAAATCGACATTTAAATCGCCATCTTTATAATCATTGCACAATCCTGCGACGAAAGAAAAATCTTTCACACGGCTTTTTGGACGTGCATATACAAACACACTCCGTTCTATGCCGCTGTACCTCCAATAATCCTGTCCTTCGAGATAAGATCCGTCACTATACCTGAATACTTTTACAACGAGATTATTATCGCCTTTCTTCAGTAACGGTGTAATATTAAAATGAGCGGGTAAACGGCTATCCTCACTGTAGCCAATAAGTTCTCCATTCAACCAGCAAAAAAAAGCAGACTCTACTCCCTCAAAATCGATATAAATATCCATTCCGTCCCAATCGTCGGGTATTGAAAAATCCCGTTGATAGACTCCTACAGGGTTATAATCAGCAGGTACAAATGGCGGATTGGCAGGGAACGGGTAACTCACATCGGTATAGATCGGTTTATCAAATCCCTGCAATTCCCAACTCCCCGGCACATTGATCTTATCCCATCCGGAAGTGTCAGCATCCGATGCCAATATCCGGTTATCATCGCATTCCGATGGATTTTTGTACAAGATAAAATTCCAAATACCATCCAAAGATATACGTCTTTCCTTTTGTTCATCGAGTGCAAAGATCTCTCCAACAGGTTTATTGTATTGTGCAAGGGCATACTTCTCTGATTTATAAGGTATAAAGTGTGCATGCATGGGCTCACGGTTTATCGCATTCACGCCGGGGTTTTGCCATACCTCCGGATTAGCATTTTGACTTTGTACTTCGCCAGCACCCATAAACAAGAAAAGGAGGAAGATTGAAAACAGGTATTTATATTGTGACATATGATTAGTTTTAGAGTAAAGAACTGAGAACTGAGAATTGAGAATTGAGAACTAAGAAGTTAGAAATAAGAACTGAGAAATAAGAGTCAAGATCCGGGACTATTTTATATGATAATTGATTCAAAAAGAACAAAATAGCGCAACCAATACCGGTACGCTGAGATCAAGTATAAATCCGTGAAAAACGGAAATAACGGCAAATTCTTTCCCTGAAAATCTCAATATGATCGGGAGCGTGGTATCCATCGTGGTAGCTCCTCCTACCGAAATAGGCGCCAATTTACCAAAATATTTCACAAAAAGCGGCGCAAGCAACAATGCCATTATTTCACGGATAATATTCGAAAGTAATGCAATAGTACCAAGCTCCGCTCCCTTATATTCGGTGATAAAAATGCTTGATAATGAATAGTAACCGAAACCGCTACCCACAGCCATCGATTCAATAGCCGAACGTCCGGGAAGCAAAAGGCTTATGATTGCGCATCCCAACAATGTACCGACAATCGTGGCTACCGGTAGCAAATAAAATCGTGGGTTTATCCTGGTGAAACGCTTCAGTGTATTGGAATCATTACCCAGACTCAGTCCCACACAAAACATCAGACAACACAGCGCATAAAAACTTATGTCGTTATCGACAACTGAAAGCGGAATAATTTCGAAATAGCCGAACAATACTCCCAGGACAAAAAAAGAGACAATAATAATACTACTCTTCATGAAGGCCTTTTTGCTTATTATTGATACGTTTCCAGAGTAATAATGCGGCTATAGCGCTACCCAGAACTGCAGCAACGGTAATAATTAAAGCTTCGATCCCGATATTGGTCAGCCCGGATATAATTTGGGGATTACCTCCTACCTCCAATCCGAGAATAAACAAAAGAATCCAGATCAACAGGGTAATAATCTTTGAAATATTCCTGAATTCTTTTTTTCGCAACAAGAATCCAAAAACACCTCCAAGCACCATAAAACCAATTGCAATAAACATATTAAAAAAGGATTATAAGGTGCCGTTGATTATTTTCCTATAATCAAACGGCACCTTTGTTCATATCTTATCAATTATTAAAAGAAAGCTTTTCATTGGTGTTAATCTCTGTCAACGGGATCGGATAAAAAGCATTTCTCTCCTGCGAGAAACCGCTTCTGCCGGCATTCTGCAATGCCTCTCCCAATTTACCCCATCTTCTCAGATCGTACCAGCGAAAGTTTTCCAGAGGGAATTCGATCATCCTCTCGTGTTCGATCTGCCGGCGTACATCTTCCTGTGAGCTACCCGCCATTGGCGGCATATCACCATGTACCCGGCGTACCTCGTTAATCAGAGGAATAGCCTGTGCAGTCTGGCCCAATTCATTCAAAGCCTCTGCTTTCATCAACATCACATTTGCATAACGCATGAGCGGCACATTTATTGCCGTATAATTCTGAGTCAATCCCTCTAATGTACCGGGCAGGAATTTCCTGAAAACAGGACGATTGTACGGAACTCCATCATTGGAGAAAAGATCGTCATAATCGTAGCCATACACTTTTCCTGTCCCGTCGTTGAAATAATCGCTGCGGAAAAAGATTGTCTGGTATAACCGGCTGTCGTAATGTCCTGTTTCCGCAGTCTCTCCTTCTTTCATGAACGCATCCATTAATGTAGGGCTGGGAAGTATCTCATCCCATCCTCCCAACTCAGAGGAAGCGATCCACTTATGGAACTGTGTACGATAATTTGCCCCGTTGGCTGTACTCATAGAGAATTGCAATTCGAATATCGACTCACTGTTATTTTTATTATCGCCTGTAAACATACTCAAAAAATTGCTTTCAAGGCTATATCCTTTCACTTCATTGAAAGCATTCACGGCAAATTGCAGGTATTCGGCCTTTTTATCCGTCGTTTCATAAGCACGGGTGAGATACGACAATCCCAGATAGGCATATGCTGCTCCTTTTGTAGCCCTTCCTATATTGTCGGAGGAATGGCTTTCAGGCAAAGCGGTAGCTTTCTGCAGATCCCCGATTATAAAGTCCCATGCATCAGCCCGTGAAGACTTATCCTTACTTAAATCTTCCTGATTGGTGATGTATTTATCACGAATAATGATTTCTTCCCAGTTGAGAATAAGTTTCAGGTGGTAGTAGGCTCTCAGGAAATGGGCTTCATTCACAATCCGGGTTCTCTGCTGCGGCTCAATTTTATCATCCGGTATTTCTGAAACCTTTTCTATCACCTGGTTGCAAAAACTGATCCCGGTATAATTATTCCACCAGTATGCACTGACCTGTGAATTACCATTCGTATAGGAAAAATTATAGAGTTCAACCCAGTTGGGATAATTCATCGCATCGTTACCCATTAATATAATATCTTCCCTGTAGGCTTCCACCGGCCATTTCACCTCGGCATATTCCCATGTATCAATGGAATATTCTAGTTGAGAATAGGCTGCCGCAAGACCGGCTTCGGCATCCGACAGATCTCTCCAGAAACTCGCGGATGTCAACATATCCGGAGAGTTTACATCCAGGTAATCATTACATGCCGGTAAAAGGAGTAATGAACTGATTAAAAGTATATATATTGATTTTACTATTCGTTGCATAACTGTAATCTGTTAAAGTTAAAATGTGAGTTGAAGACCAACGGTATAGGATCTTGTAAAAGGATATATATGCCTGTCCACTCCGGAATCGAGTACACTGGAACGTGAAAATTCCGGATCGATCCCCGAATAAGAGGTGATGGTAAAAAGATTTTCACCACTCAGATAAAAACGCAGTTTATCCAAGTGCAATTTCTGTGAAACAGTCATAGGTAACGTGTACCCCAGTTGTAACTGGCGAAGTCTTACAAAATCACCATTCTCGATAAACCGGTCGGATTCCCTCAGGTTATTGTTCGGATCCTGATAAACGGCGCGCGGAACATCAGTAGAACTGTTCTGCGGTGTCCATGCATCCAATGTCGATCTCAGGAAGTTGGATCCGGAATTCATTCCTTCATAGAAATACTTATTCCCGTTATAGAGCTTATGTCCCCAGGCGCTACTTAAAAGCAGGGACAAATCGAATCCTTTGTAGTCTGCCGTGAATGTCAGGTTGGCTTCGATCTTGGGAATACCTGATCCGATATATTCCTTGTCATTTTCATCAATCACTCCATCGCCATCCACATCGAGAAAACGAATATCACCCGGACGGGCATTCGGTTGAAGCAATTGACCGTCTTTATTCACATGTGCGTTGACCTCCTGTTCGTTTTGGAAAAGCCCGTCCGTTCTATAAAGATAGAAGGCGCCAATCGGCATCCCCACACGGGTTTGGGTAGGGAAATGCTCTGTACCGAATTTAAGTCCTTCGCCATACAATACCTGGTTGGCATCAGCAAGGGCAACCACTTCGTTATTGATAGTAGCCATATTGAATCCGATACCATAATTAAAGTCTCTGAACTTGTCGTTCCAGTTCAGTTCCAGTTCTACTCCGTTATTTCTCATCTTACCCACATTTAATGTAGGATTGTTGAGTCCGGCAGAGGGAGGCAACGCCTTAGTGATTAACAGGTCTATCGTTTCATTATGGTAGTAGTTCAGTGCACCGGTCAATTTATTATTGTACAATCCGAAATCCACACCTATATTCTTATTATCGGTTGTTTCCCATTTCAATGATTTATTTTCCAATGAACGTGCAATACTACCCGGCCATGGATTTTCGCCATTCCCCTTTACATACCCCTGGTATTTAGTGTTGTATGTAGAGATCAGAGCGAGGAAATCATATCTTCCCAGGGAGATCTCATTCCCTAAACGTCCCCAGCTGGCGCGTAATTTGAGATCACTCACAAAAGCATCTTCAGGAAAGAATTCCTCCTGGCTGATACGCCATCCTAAGGCTGCAGAGGGAAATAATCCCCAACGACTGTCTGCACCGAATTTCGAAGAACCGTCGCGACGCAAAGTCAGCTGAACTAAATACCTATTGGCATAATTGTAATTCAGACGACCGAAAAACGATGCACGTCTGTAGTCCCACAGCGTTCCGTCTCCACTGTACGTACCTCCTGCCCCTGCTCTTATGGTCGAGAAATAGGGATCGAGGAACCCTGAAGGCACTTCTTCAGTAACTAATCGACCATCTTCCACCTTATACAAGATCGACTTACCCTCCACGGCGATTGAATTCCAGGTCATTCTTTCCTGTGTGACAGAACTACCGATCATGGCATTGACAGAATGGGCCTCGAACATTTTGTTAAAACTTAACACATTATCAAATACCTGTTCTTCCCAGTAACCGGAATATTCTTCATGATAGGGATATTCCCTTTTTGACCGGATATCTGCCACATATATGGGTTCATGGGATGTACTCCGTTCATGTTCCCCTCTATAGGCATAGCTGGTCCTGAAGTTCAACCAATCGGTAAAGTTTACCGTTACTCCCACATTGGCTGTTGTATGATACTTCTTGTTTGAGGAAGACCTGAAGTTATAATCTGCCATCACGTTCCTGTTATTGGGAATACCGCCAAAATCGGTCAAACCGTAACCCGAAGGTTGGTTTTCATCGTATATCGGAACCAACGGTGAAAGCATGTACATCTCCTTTAAACTATACGTCGGCTGTTTACTGTCGGTATATTTGAAAGCAATATTGGCATCTAATTCAAAAATATTTTTCTTTAAGTTCAATCGCGCACGGGCATTATCATGACGATAGTTGTTTCCCAGGAATATCCCTTTCTCATCCAAACGGTTATAGGATATGGAATAGTTTGAATTCTCGGCTCCGCCTCTTACTGCTAACATATAATTCTGGGCAACTCCGTTTCTTAACATGGCATCCTGCCAATCGGTATTGACATTCGATTCATTTGTCACATATGACGGTAAAGTGACTTTGTCGTTGTCAGCAGCATACATATTCCAGTTATCGTACATTGCCCTATGTACCTGGCGGTACTCCGGACCATTTAATAGCTCCAGCTTCCTGGCCACATCTGCAAAGCTAAGGTAAGAGTTGAATTCAATCTTGGTTTCACCTTTCTTACCCCTCTTAGTCGTGATCAGTACAACCCCGTTCGCAGCAATTGAACCGTAAATGGCGGCTGCGGCACCATCCTTCAGGATTTCCATCGACTCTATATCCTGAGGATTCACATTGTTTATATCTCCCGGAAAACCGTCAATAATATAAAGCGGATTATTATCTCCAAAAGTCTTGACACCACGGATCTTTACCTGAACTCCCGAACCGGCGTTCCCCCCGAACTTCTGCACATTCACTCCGGCCACTTTTCCCTGGAGCGCTTCTGCCGGATTGGTAGTAGTCCTTTTTCCCAGTTCTTCCACATTGACAGATGAAATGGCGCCGGTAAGATCGCTTTTCCTCAAAGTTCCGTATCCGATCACAACCAATTCGTCCAATGTTTGGGTATCTTCCTGCAAGGTAATATCGAGAGAACTCCTTCCGGCAATTGTAACTTCCTGCGGTTCATATCCCACATAAGATATTTCCAGGACTGCATTCGGAGCCACATTGAGCGTAAAGTTCCCATCAATATCAGTCACAGTTCCGTTTGCCGGGTTTCCTTTCTCAATGACCGTAGCACCGATCACCGGTTCGCCCTGGGCATCGGTAATCACTCCCGTAACCCTTCTTGTTGCCGGTTGCTGTACACTGTTGGCAGACAGCGACTCATCACTTTTCGCACTTTTATTATTTTTCAGGAATACCCTGTTGTTAATCACTTTGAAACTGATATCAGTTGCGGCGAATATGTGTGACAGTACCGTCTCAATATGTTCGTTTTTCACCTCCACCGATACATTTGTCAATCTTTCCGAAAGGATATCGGCATTATAAGAAAACTCATACCCTGTTTGCCGGTTCAACTGTTCAATTACATTCCCCACGGTGGTGTTACCCAAATTAAGTTTCACATCCACCGATTGCGCCGTAACTGCTGATGCCAGGATATTTGCATTCAGGAAAAACAGCAACAGTAAAAACTTTACTGTTCGCATACATTCGTGTTTTACGTGTTCATTCATACATTTTAGTTTTTGTTATTAGTATAAAAATCGGGTTCACTATATATCTGCATTCAGATTATATCTCTCTTTCAGTGATGAATACTTCATTCCCTTCTATGCGGTAATCTATGGGAGCCAGGTAACTCAATATATCCAGTACCTCCTTTAAAGTTTCTTCGCGATTAATAACGTACCTGTAACGATGATCTGCCAGTTTTTTCGATTCCAGATTAATGTTCACATCATAAATAAGGCCCAATTTATTGACAATTTCCCGCAGGGTAGCGTTTTCAAAGGTTATTTGATCCAGATGCCATGAGGTGAGAGTATTTACATCCACTGTGGAAACCGTATAATGATCGCTTTCGGCCTCATATACCACTTTTTCACCTGGAGACATCTCAAAAATATCTTTCTTCCGGCTGTTTTGCAGTATTACTTTTCCCGAAACAAGGATCGTTTCCACATGTCGTCCTTCATCCTCTACTAAAAGATCGAATGATGTACCGGTTACTTTTACGTTCAGATAACGGGAAGTCACCCTGAAGGGGGATTCGGGATCTCTTTGTACATCGAAATAAGCTTTCCCTTTTAATGAAACTTTGCGGTCGGACATTGAGAATGACTCGGGTATCCGCAATTCGGAGGATGCGGAAAGCCAAACCAAGGTGCCGTCATCCAGACGTACTTTTTTGATCGATTCATTCTCCGCCACAGAGATAACGGTATAATCTTCACTCCCTAACCGTATCAACCCAAAGATTGAAAGTGAAACAATAATAATAACCGCGGCTGCATATTTGATAATATTGCGGATAGGGTACCGGAATATACGATGTTGGATTCTTTTTCTGACCTCAGTAAGGGCAAGTGCCGTTCCGGGAACATTGTTTTGTCGGGAAAATTCATTGAGTAAGCGTAATTTACTTACTTCTGAAAATAATTGTTGGTTTTCGGGCGACAACCTCCGCCACTCCTCCAGTTCTTGCCTCTCCGTAGCAGAAAGGGGGCCGGAAAGATATTTGATCAATATTGAAAATCCTGAATCCATAGCAATTTTTACGTCTATATTAGCTAAACGAACATTGCTGAAAAACTACGGAGCATAATGGCAATTTTTTTCAAAAATATTTACAAAGAAGTGCCAAAATGAAAAAATCGGACGGGGATAAGTGTTCTCTAAGGTATTTCATGGCAAGATAAATATGGCTTTCCACCGTGCGTTGCGGAATATTCAGTTTTTCCGAGACCTCTCTGGCTTTCAATCCGTCGCGATAAACCAATTCAAAGACCTGTCTTCTCGCTTCCGGAAGATTACTGAGCAAGGCATTGAGTCTTTCTTCAAAATCTTTGCTGAAAAGTTCTTTCAGAGTCTGAGAATCATTATCGATATAAGATTGATATTCGGCAACGAACTTCAAGAGAGATTCTTTGGCATATTTTTCCAACCGTTTATTCTTGTTAATGTAATCTATGCATCTTGAGTAGGCCGACTGGAACAAATAACTGTAAAACCCGTTCCCCACATACAGTTCTTTCCTCTTTTCCCATACGTATACAAATACTTCCTGGGCAATATCTTCTCCTGCCGTCCTATCATCCAATATTACGGTGGCGTAGGATGCCACCTGTGGATAAAACCGACAAAACAACTCTTCAAACTCCGGCTGTGACATGGTTTGAAGATCTACTGAAGAAATATGATCCCTTTGCTTTTCCAAATAAAAGTGGAATAAGAATAATGGTATGTAACAAAAGTAAATAAATAATCGGATATAGCAAAGTCAACATAATTTTAAAAAAAATATTTATTCTTTTAGGGTAATTAAATGCTGAAATGTTATACAAATATATAAGATCCATTTAAGCAATGAACAGAGATTTACTATATCGTTTCTTTGAAAGTAACGCGAGCCTTGAAGAAGAAAAGCAGATTAGGCAGTGGTTGAATACTTCCGAAGCTAACAGAATTACTTTCATGCGGGAACGTAAAACATACGATGCTCTATTACTTACTTCTCCCGGCACATCAAAACCGGCACAGGAAATACGCACAATTTCATGGTACCGTATCGGTACGATAGCCGCTACCCTGCTACTATTGATTGTAAGCACACTGTATATACGCGCGCTGATATACGAAAATAACACACAGGAAGAGTACAATACGCTTGTTGTACCCCCGGGGCAACGTATCCATCTGATCCTTGCCGACAACACCGACATCTGGCTGAATGCCAACAGTATATTCCGTTACCCTTCAGAATTCTCCAGGAAAGAACGGACTGTATATTTGGACGGGGAAGCGTTTTTCGATGTAAGTAAAAACGATAAAAAACCATTTATGGTAAAAACAGTTTCGGGAGATATTAAAGTAACTGGTACTTCGTTCAACGTGGAAGCCTATTCAAAACAAGGAGGTTTTGAGACCAGCCTGTTCGAGGGAAGTGTGGAAATTTACAAGGATGAAATAAAGTTAGCCTCTTTACGACCAAACGAGATAGGTATAATCACTGACAATCAAATTACCGTCACACCCATTTCCGATACCGATAAGTATCTCTGGCGCAAAGGACTGATCGCATTCAGCGACAAAAAACTGGAAGAGATACTTTTCACATTTGAAAAATATTTTGCCGTAGAAATTCAAATCAATACAGAGCAACTACCCCAACATACTTATACCGGAAAATTCCGGCAGTCCGATGGTGTAGATTATGCTTTAAGGGTCCTGCAAAAAAGCATCCGGTTCTCCTATGAAAGAGACGAAGAGACAGGAATAGTTTACATAAAATAAACACCATCAAAAAATGAAAAGCCTATGATGAATGAAATAAACAATTGAATTATCACAAAAAGCAAAAAGACCGGCAGGCGCTGCAACGCTCACCGGTCGGATGTTTTCGTCGACACAACCTGAAATTATTTATGTATCAACTCTAAACAATTACAAATGTATGAAGAAAAACAACTCAACGGGTAATCAATTAACCGAAAAAGTACCCATTAAACATTTTTTATTGATTATGCGAATGACCTTTATTCTCTTATTTATCTGTGCCTTCTGCTCTATGGCCGAAACGGGTTATACGCAAAATGCCAGGGTTACGATCAACAAGCGTAATACAACCCTCAAAGAGGTATTGAATGAAATTGAAAGCCAGACTGATTATCTTTTTATCTACAACAATGAAGTAAATACAAAAGAAAAAGTATCGATAAGAACAAAGCAGAAAGCGGTCTCGGAGACCCTGAATACTCTGTTGAAGGACAAAGATGTCAGTTATTCCATGGAAGGGAACCATATTATTCTTTCTGCCGGTAAATCGAAAGATAATCAAGAAGATATTCTCTCTACCATTATCCAGCAACAAAAGAAAAAAATATCCGGAACTGTTATGGATACCCATGGTATACCTATTATCGGGGCTAATATTGTGGAAATGAGTGAAAATATGAATGGAACTATAACAGATATGGACGGAAACTTTTTATTAGAAGTGGAAGACAATGCCATCCTACGTGTTTCTTACATCGGCTACTTATCACAGGAGATCAACACTGCAGGAAAAACAACCTTTTCGATTATTTTAGAGGAGGATACAAAAACTCTGGACGAAGTAGTGGTAACGGCTTTAGGTGTAAAACGCGAAGAAAAATCATTAGGCTACGCTGTACAGAATGTTTCAGGTTCTTCTCTACAAACGGTGAAAGGTGTAGATATGACAGCCTCACTAACAGGGAAAGTGGCAGGCCTTACTATCAAAAACTCAACAGAGTTCAATGCACGGGCGGGTATTGAAATGCGTGGAGAAACACCACTCTTGGTAATCAACGGTGTACCTTACGGGAATATGAGCTTACGCGATATCCCGGCAGACGAAATTGAAGATATCACGACGCTTAAAGGGGCAACTGCTGCTGCATTATACGGTTCACGAGGATCGGCAGGAGCCATCATGATCACGACAAAAGGAGGAAAGGAGAAGGGCCTTTCCGTGGAATTCAACAGTAACACGATGTTCAGGGCCGGATGGGTTGCTATACCCAAAGCACAAACATCCTATGGACACGGACTTAACGGAGAGATTGCGGACGACTATGTATGGGGACCAAAACTGGATATTGGAAACACAGCCCTTCAATGGAATCCGGTTACAAAACAAGAAGAAGAGATGCCCCTCGTGTCAAGCGGAAAAAATAATTTCCGCAATTTTCTCGAATCGGGATTAATAACCAACAATAGTATAAGCGTTACCCAAACAGGAGAGAACGGTTTTTTCAGAACCAACCTCAATTACGTGTATAATAAGGGACAATATCCTAACCAAAAGTTGGACATGATCAATTATACCTTAAGCGGAGAGATGAAATTGGGCGATAAATTCTCAGTGGAAAGCCAAATGGGATATATGCGTTCCACCGCGCCACAAATATGGGGCGGAGGTTATGGCAATCAGGGATATATTTATCAGATACTGATGTGGACAGGTCCGGATTACGATATCCGTCAATACCGTGATTATTGGGTAACTCCGCACGAAAAACAAAACTGGTTATACTCTGCATGGTATGATAATCCCTACCTGATTGCATATGAGAAATTATACGGACAGGAAGAAAACAAATTAAATGCGAGCCTGACCATGAACTACAATATTTTGAAAGACTTGAAACTTATTTTCAGGAATGGTTACGATTTCTACAAGAATGAAGACGAGTTAAGAAATCCTGCCGGAGTATATTCCACAAGAGGTCCTTCCGTCAGCGGAGTATATTGGGATTGGAGTGGTAAAGGTATGTATGGAATAAATCAACGGTGGGGATATAGTCTCAATAGCGACCTGATGCTTTCTTACAATAAAACCCTTGGAAAATTTGATTTCGACCTGTTGGGTGGAGGTAGCATTTATTATTACCAGGACAGGAACCATGGGGCAAGAACTATGAACGGGCTGGCTGTCCCCGGCTGGTACTCTCTGGCGAATGCCATTCCTTCTACCGCTGTCGGCGTAAACTCCATACAAGATATATACGGCACTTATGCAAGACAAGTAAACAGTGTATACGGGAAATTATCCGTTGCGTGGAATAATGCCGTATATCTTGATGTAACAGGACGAAATGACTGGAGTTCAACACAACCGGTCGAGGAACGCTCCTATTTTTATCCTTCTGTTGCCGGAAGTGTGGTATTATCGGAATTCTTTAATACTCCCTCATGGCTTGGAATGTGGAAGGTAAGAGGGTCGTGGACGATTGCCAAATCACCACTTGGAGTTTATGACAATAACCTGCCTTACAGCATTTCCAACTCCTGGGGATATCTGGCTGCGTCTTATCCCTCTAATTTAATGGGCGCTAACTTATTGCCATCGGAAACCCGCACATGGGAAATCGGATCCGCCGCCTATTTCTTCGGAAAAAGATTGTATGTCGATTTTGCATATTTCGATAAATTATATTATAACCGGCAAATTAAACAGGATATAGCTCCTTCATCGGGCTTTAGCACAACTTTAATTAATACAGCCGAAACATATGCCCGAAGGGGAGTTGAAATTACGGTATCAGGTGATATCATCAGCAATAAGGATTTTAAATGGAATTCAATGCTGAACTATTCATACCAGCACCGTTATTATGTAGATATCGATCCGGTATATTCCAAAAAGGATCAATGGACCCAACCGGGAAAACGACTGGATTACTATGCTGCGACTGAAAAAGCACTCAGAGACCCGCAAGGGAATATCATCCACTCTGCCGATGGGAATGTATGGTTGAGTAACTATAATCAATTGTACGGATACAGGGATCCCAATTTCACTTTCGGATTTATCAATACGCTGACCTATCACAATTGGACGTTGAATATCAGTATCGACGGACGCATAGGAGGAATGATGGATAACTATATCTATGGGAAAATGTTCGATACCGGATCCGCTCCCGAAACCGATACTCAATACCGCTACGATGAAGTGATGAATGGGGCAAAATACATTGGTCAAGGAGTGAAAGTGGTAAGCGGGTCGGTTTCTTACGATACCGACGGTAACATCCTGGAAGATACCCGCCAATACGCTCCCAACGATATTCCGGTAAGTTATCAGGAATATATGCGGCTTTGGGGAAACTCATGGGAAGGCCGTATCCACGACCAGACATTTGTCAAACTGAGGGAGTTATCGCTTAGCTATAATCTTCCGGCAAAACTGATTCACAAAACTTTCATAAACAATGCTTCTGTGGCTTTGACCGGGCAAAATTTATTTTTGTGGACAAAAGACTTCAAATACTCCGATCCGGACGTAGGGTCGGAAGATATGAATGCTCCCTCTCAACGCATGATCGGGTTCAACATTAAACTCGGGTTTTAATTCAACTGACGAACTTTAGTCAAATATTAAAATAGAAAATTATGAATAAAAGATTATTCAATATAATAATAGCTTTATTAGCCGTTTTCGTTTCCGGTTGCGATAATTTCGACGAGATCAATACCAATCCCGATAAACCTTCGCAGGCAACGGCACCATGGCTTGCCACAACAATGATAAGGGAAATAACATCCGTAGCTGTTGAATCGACCAAAGGCTTTACCGTTCCGTATCAACATGGGAAATACATACTCTTCACGGAACGCAAAGAAGGCTCCCAATATAATAACCTGGGAAGGGCTAATTTTACAAATCATCTTACTGTTTTGAAAAATGTCGATCCCATGATCGAATACGCAAATGCCTTGAGTCCCGAGCATGCAAACTCATACAAGGCACTGGGGCATTTTATCCGGGCATGGCAGTTTTTTCAACTTTCCATGCGTGTAGGTGATATTCCTTACTCCGAAGCCATTCAAGGCAACCAGGGAATTATCAAACCCAGATATGACTCACAAAAAGATGTATTCAAAGGAATATTAGACGAATTGGATCAGGCAAATGATTTATTCTCGAATGGTGTTGATATATCAGGCGATTTCATCTATGGAGGTAATGTCGATAAATGGCGCAGGCTCGTAAACAGTTTTGAATTATACGTATTGATGAATTTGTATAGAAAAACTTCAGACACCGATCTGAATGTCATAAATAAATTTAAAGAAGTTGTTCAACGCCCGTTGATGAGAGATTATAACGACAATTTTGCAATTACTTATAACGGAGCTAAAGGTTATTGCTATCCCTGGAGTAATACGGCTGCAGATTTGAATCCGTTTACCCAATACACCATGTTATCGACCACTTACATTAATCTGTTGAAAGAAAATCAGGACAGACGCCTGTTTTATGTGGCAGAACCAGCCGAATCATTATTGACAGAAGGAAAGATAGAATCAGATTTTGATGCCTATATTGGTGTAGAACCATCGGATGAGTACAGCATCACTATCGATAGAAAAAGTAATAAGGAATACAGCGATTTAAATAAGCGTTATGTGGAACTGGCAACAGCCGAACCCGTCGGTTTGTTTTGTCATTGGGATGTGGAATTTGTTTTGGCCGAAGCAGCAGTGAGAGGATGGATCGATGGCGATGCCCAAACACATTATTCCAACGGGATCAAAAGTTCCATGCGCTTTTACACCAATTATGTGGCAACGAATTATACGCATGGAGTAATGATAGATGAAGCTTATATCAATTCATATCCTTCTTCCGTGGCACTTACCGGCACTGTAGAGAACAAGATCAAACAAATCATCCATCAAAAGTATATGGCAGGATTTTTCCATAACGGATATTTAGCCTGGTTTGAATTCAGACGGACAGGATATCCCGAATTTGTACTGAATCCCAGTTCAAATATGAATCCTACCGATAACACCAAATTCCCTACAAGGTGGCAATATCCTCAAAATGAAATTAATTACAACACGGATAATCTTAACGAAGCCGTTCAACGTCAATACAATGGAGTTGACGATTTTAACGGGATCATGTGGATATTAAAAGACTAAAATAGAATTATGATGAACAAAAAATGGATCATTGTTTCACTTTTCATCGTGATTGCTTTCACGTTAAATGCCCAGAAACTCTCTTTTAAGAAAGACGGGACATTCAAGATCGTACAGTTTACTGATATGCATTACATGCATGGGAATCCGAAATCAGACACAACTTTGATGCTTATTCCCAGAATACTGGATGAAGAGAAGCCCGATATGGTGGTATTTACCGGCGACATCGTAACAGGGAAACCGGTAAAGGACGGTTGGGATGCCATAACCAAATTCGTTATTGATCGCAAGATACCATTTGCCGTAACTTTGGGTAATCACGACCATGAACAGGGTGTAACAAGGGAAGAGATTGCTGATATTGTTACCGCCTACCCTTTCAATCTCAACAGGTTGTCGGATGTCAGCAGAGGTAGGGTAATGGACAATGTGATTCCGGTCTATAGCAGCGAAAAACCACTGAAAGAAGCAGCTCTGATCTACTGTTTCGATACAGGAGCCTATTCTGCGATAGAGGGTGTAGGTGGTTACGATTGGGTAACCACCAGGCAGATAGAATGGTATCGGGAACAAAGTATCCATTATACCGTCAAAAATAATTACCAACCGCTACCCGCCCTCGCCTATTTTCATATTCCGTTGCCTGAATACCGGTCAGCATTCAACGATGAAAAGAATGTACGCTATGGAGAAAGAAAGGAAGACGAATGTCCTCCCGGACTTAATTCGGGTATGTTCCTATCGATGAAGGAGATGGGGGATGTTATGGGTACATTTGTGGGACATGATCATGTGAACGACTATATAGTAAATTACTATGGTATAGCCTTGGCCTATGGGCATTTCAGCGGTTGGAAGACCACCTATACCCCCGAAATCAACGGAGCCCGCGTAGTAATGCTCAAGGAAGGAAAACGGGCATTCGACACATGGCTCCATCAGTTAGATGGAACCATTCGGCACAAGATTTCGTATCCGGCAGAGTTTACCAATCCGGAGAAATAGTTTTTTCATAAAAGAAATACTAATTCGGTGGCAGAATTTATTTTCTGTCACCGAATATTTATTTAGTGCTTCCTCGCGTTATATCAAATTGATAATATGTGGGCAATCAATAGCACTCAAAGTACTCCGTGGGTAATGAACTCAAATTCTTTGCCTAAAATTTGTTTAACAAATACTGGGAATATTGTTCAGTTGAAGTTATATTTGTGACAATTTCAGATCGAATAAAATGAGTATTGTTACACTTTCTATCCTGGTTCTGCTGAGCATCGTACTTATCGTGATACTCACTTCCGCTACGAAACTAAACGCGTTTGCTTCGCTATTTATCGTGGCGTTGTTATTAGCCATGATTGCCCTTCCCGATAAAGATGTGGTTCAAATCCTGAAAGAGGGGTTTGGGAGTACCATGGCATCCATCGGGTTTCTGATTATTTTCGGGGCGATTATTGCCGTGGTGCTGGAAAAAACAGGCGGTGCCATAAGCATCGCTAATTATATTTTGTCGAAGACAGGACACGGTAAAGCCGCTTCAGCAATGGGTATTACGGGATTTGTTGTAGGATTGCCCATTTTTTGCGATTCCGGGTATATTATAATGAGTGGATTGGTAAAATCATTCAGCACAAAGGCCAAAATTGCATTGCCCTTCATCGCGTTTGTTCTGGCTACTTCGCTATATTCGGTGCACTGCCTCACTCCCACACACCCGGGAGCATTGGCTGCTTCGGGAATTCTAAACGCGAATATCGGCATGTTGATATTACTGGGAGTACTTTTCGCCATTCCCGCTGCCGTAGCCGCATTTTTTTGGATTAAATGGCAAACAAGGAAAAATACCTACGAAGAAACAGATCTCTTCAAAGGTGAAATTGGGAATGAAGAACAATTGCCCTCGGTCAGTCTTTCGTTATTACCTATCACCACACCGCTTGTTCTTATAGCAATTGGCTCTTTACTCACGGTAATGAAAGTGCCCGAAGCCAATTTTGTATTGAAAGGATTGGCATTTATAGGACAACCTATTATTGCCCTGCTGATTGGCACATTTTTATCGCTGTTTTTATTGAAAAACAGGGCGGTGAAAAGCATCAACTCAATACTTGAATCCGCCATAGAAAAAGCAGGGCCGATCCTTATAGTAACCGGTGCGGGCGGGATGTTTGGCCTGGTGATTAAAGAGACCGGCGTGGGCGCTTATGCCGGAGAGTTTTTTCTGCAAACAGGGTTAGGCCTTGCTGTTCCCTTTCTGATTGCTTCCATACTGAAAACCGCACAGGGTTCATCAACAGTCGCGATCATTACTGCGGCATCGTTCGTTGCACCCATGTTACCTGCACTGGGACTGGATTCTGAAACCGGAAAACTTCTGGCAATGATTTCGATGGGTGCCGGCTCAATGATGGTGTCTCACGCCAATGATTCTTATTTTTGGGTGATTTCCCGATTTTCCGGGATCAACTCCAATACCACATTAAAAGTATATTCTACAGCCACTATCGTGATGGGAATCGTTACATTCCTGTGTGTATGGTTGGCTTCATTTTTTATATTGTGATAAAATAAGATGAGAAAGAAAGCCGAAGAAATATTTCTCGCCGGAGTTGAAAGTGTTTTGCCTGAAAAGTTGATTCGAAAACAAATAAAACGGGATGGTGATGTACTGCAAATTGCCGGTAAATCATACCCGTTATCCCGATTCAGGCATATTTACGTTTTGGCAGCCGGAAAAGCAGCCGCTTTAATGGCTAAAGAAACCGAACGAATTTTAGGCGACAAAATAACAGGGGGGCACGTTGTTACCAAATACGGGCACGAAACCAATTTAAAATACCTGAAACTTACCGAAGCGGGACATCCGATACCGGACGCCGAAGGCGTGAAAGGGACACGAAAAATGTTGGACATTGCCTGGCAATCCGGTGAAGAAGACCTGGTTGTCTGCCTGATATCGGGCGGTGCATCAGCACTGATGGCGGATTTCCCGGAAGGAACCACGCTCGATGACCTGAGACATGCGAATGAACTGCTGGTAAAATGCGGTGCTGATATTACCGAAATAAATGCCGTACGCAAGCATCTTTCGAACGTGAAAGGCGGACAACTTGCCAAAACGCTTTATCCGGCAACAACCGTTTGCCTGATTTTATCGGATGTTACCGGTGACCGCCTCGATGTCATTGCTTCCGGCCCTACCCTTGGAGACACCACTACATTTGCCGACGCGTGGGCGGTCATCAAAAAGTATTCGCTGGAAAATTCTTTCCCGCCTCCCATGCTGAACCATTTGAAAAAAGGCTTGACTGGTTTAATTCCCGAAACACCCAAGCCGGACGATGCTATTTTCAAGAACGTCCAAAATTACATAATCGGGAATAACTTACTGGCACTTGAAGGTGCGTCGCGTAAAGCACATGAGCTTGGTTTTACAACCCATATCATTACCGACAAGTTAAAGGGAGATTATACGAATGTAGCCGATTTTATTCTGAAAACAATCGAAAATTACCAACAAGCTACCGGTAAAAAAACCGTTTGCCTGCTTTTTGGGGGTGAACCGACTGTAAAAGTTTCGGGAAATGGATCGGGCGGACGCAATCAGCACCTGGCCTTGTATTTATCTACTAAAATTAATCACGAAAAACACATCACCATCTTATGTGCAGGAACAGACGGGACAGATGGGCCTACCGATGCCGCGGGAGCCGTTGTTGATAATGAAACGATAGCTACTGCGGTAAAGAAAAATATCGATCCCCGGGTCTTTCTCCAAAATTCCGATTCTTACCATTTTTTCCAACAAGCCGGCGGTCATATTATCACCGGAAACACACGGACGAATGTAATGGATATGGTAGTAGTCGTGATCGAACATCTCAAATCAGGGCATCAGGCATATCCAGACGTGGAAGTTACATGAAATCCTCAACAATTGAAGTTTTATCTAAAGAAAGTTTTAACTTTGTCATCAATCGTACGAATCTGGAGTCAGCCTGCATAATAACGAATGGAACCGGACTGGTAGAAATATCTTCGGGAGAATACCAACTAAAAGAAGAATACGGCGCTACCAAAAGATATAAAGTTCCATTCTATTTTTATGGAGGTGTACTCTCCGGATGGAATGTAGTGCCTGAAAATGGATAATATCTCTTTTGAAAATAGAAAATAAAACAATCGTATGAACAAGAAATTGATCATTATTCTACTATTGGGAGTATTCACTTTCAGTTTGAATGCCCAAAAACTCTCTTTTAAGAAAGACGGAACATTTAAAATTGTACAATTTACCGATATGCACTATAAGCACGGAGATCCTAAATCGGACACGACCCTGATGCTTATTCCCAGAATACTGGACACAGAAAAACCCGATATGGTCATCTTCACGGGAGATATTGTCACCGGTGCGGTACAAGAAGGATGGGATGCCATAACCAAATTCGTTATAGACCGGAAAATACCGTTTGCAGTGACTCTGGGTAATCACGACCATGAACAGGGTGTAACAAGAGAAGAAATTACTGATATTGTTACCTCCTACCCTTTTAACATCAACAGGTTGTCAGGAGCAAGCCCTGGGAGAGTGATGGATAATGTGATTCCGGTATATAGCAGCCTGAAGCCACTCAAAGAAGCAGCGCTGATCTATTGTTTCGATACCGGAGCTTATTCCACAATAGATGGCGTAGGTGGATACGACTGGATGACAACTAAACAGATAGAGTGGTATCGGGAGCAAAGTCTCCATTATACTGTCAAAAATAATTTTCACCCACTACCCGCCCTTGCCTATTTTCATATCCCATTACCTGAATACAAGTTCGCATTCGACGATGAAAAAAATATACGTTATGGGGAAAGAAAGGAAGATGAATGCCCTCCCGGACTTAATTCGGGTATGTTCTTCTCGATGAAGGAAATGGGAGATATTATGGGCACATTTGTGGGTCATGATCATGTAAATGATTATATAGTAAACTACCACGGTATCGCCTTAACCTACGGGCATTTTAGTGGTTGGAAAACCACATATACCCCTGAGATCAATGGTGCACGCATAGTGGTGCTCAAAGAGGGAAAACGGGAATTCGACACATGGCTACATCAGTTGGACGGAAATATTAAACACAAAGTTTCTTATCCGTCACAGCTTCTTAATCCGGCCAAATAATTTTTATAAAACTTCGGGAGTTCACACGCATTAATGCTAAATTTTATTTCCGGAGTTTTACTTTTTCAGAAACCTTTTTTGCGCAAATAAAGGTATTGTTTGGTTAATATTCAATACCTTTGGTTTGTGATCATCCATACAATATTCTAAACGAGTCAGAGGTGCGAAATAATTCCGGGCAGAATCACTGTACGAGGAGAGTAATCACTAAGAAATATCTGCATAAATATCTCATAGATAGAGCAGTACCCTTTTACTAAAACAAATCTAAAAATATAACACAATGCAACTAAACGATCCATTATTAACACGAAGGAACTTTCTGAAAGGCTCAGCTACAATCGGAACTGTAGGCATAGTGGGAGGAATTCCCATGTTAAGTTCATGTACATCGCAACAAAAAGGGAAAGGGAAAGGAAAAGAATTACAACTTCCCGTATTACTTGACCAGGCACCCGACGGGAAAGTGCTTAAGGCAGGACTGATCGGATGCGGAGGCCGGGGTACGGGAGCTGCGGTCGATTTCCTGAATGCCGGCCCTAATTTGCAGATAACGGCTCTGGGGGATGTTTTTCAGGATAAGATGGATGCATGCCGGGAAATTCTGAAAAAACAAAAGAACGTGGAGATACCCGATGAGAACTGTTTCATAGGGTTCGACAGTTATGAGAAAGTAATTGACTCGGGAGTAGATGTCGTATTACTTTGCACTCCTCCTCATTTCAGGCCTGCGCATGTGGAAGCTGCCGTGAACGCAAGAAAGCATATCTTCATGGAAAAACCGATTGCCGTAGATCCGACAGGCGTACGTAAAGTGCTGGCTTCAATGAAAAGAGCTGAATCCATGAAACTGAATGTGATCAGCGGGACCATCCGCCGTTCCCAGAAAGATTACATGGAAACAAGGCGTAGGGTATTGAACGGGGAGATTGGAGAGATTACAGGTGCGCATATTATCAGGAACGGTGGTGCATTATGGTTTCGCAGCAGAAGGCAGGAGTGGTCGGACATGGAATATATGCTAAGAAACTGGGTGAACTTCTGCTGGTTATCGGGAGACCATATTGCAGAGCAATTTATCCACGAGATAGATGTGATGAACTGGTACCTGGGCGAATATCCTGTAAAAGCTACCGGATGGGGCGGACGTCAGAGAAGGGTTACCGGCGACCAATATGATTTTTTCAGCATTGAATATCTATATGAAAACGGCATGAGAACCCATTGTGCCGCACGGCAGATAGATGGCTGTTCCAACGGAAAAGTGGAGCAAATCAACTGTACAAAAGGTTATGCCGATGCTGCGGGAAAATTATACGACCTGAGGGGTAATATAATCTGGGAATATCCCCACCCTGCCGAAAACGATACGCAGTCGGAATGGCACGTAACCAATCCTTTCGTACAGGAACATATTAATTTAGTAACCGCCATAAGGACGGGAAACACCATCAACGACGGAGAAGACCAGGCCAATTCCACGCTTGTGGCCATTATGGGCAGAATAGCCGCTTACACGGGAAAAGATGTTACCAGGGAGGAGATCATGAATTCCGATCTATATCTGGGGCCAAAAACATACAGCATGGGGAAAGTAGAGGATATTCCTGAAACCATTCCTTTGGCCGGGATACCCCACAAAGAATAAAAAAAATCGAAAGAGACCTATCCATGAAGGTCTCTTTTATTATAATCAGATAATTCTGTAATCCATTTTTTCCGGATTTCAGCCTGTGATTTCATCTCTTTTATTACAAAAAAGACTATTTTTGTAAAAATTGATTTTAAACACACTTAAAACAACTAAATTTTAAATTATCAATGACCTCCAGAAGACAATTTTTAAAAACAATGGGAGGAGTTACATTACTCACCATTGTTCCCCGAAACGTGCTGGGGAAAGGTATGATCGCTCCAAGTGACGAACTGACCAAAGGGATCATCGGAGTAGGCGGAATGGGCCGGGGGCACATTCCCTATGACAACACGCGCGTAGTGGCCATGTGTGATGTGGACAAAACACACCTTTCAAAGGCAGCAGCCCTGGTAAAAGAAAAGATCAATCTCTACCACGATTTCCGGGATCTTATCCTCGACAAAAATGTGGATATCGTACATATTGCCACGCCACCCCACTGGCATGGGCTAATGTCAATGGAAGCGGCAAAGGCAGGGAAAGATATCTTCTGCGAGAAACCGATGACACGCACTATCGGGGAAGGAAAGCGGGTAAGGGAGGCAATAGCGCAACACGGCAATATCTTCCGTCTTAACACATGGTTCCGGTTCAAAGATCCTTTTTACGGGCTGGGAACACCAATGAAACCCCTCAAAAAACTGGTCGACAGCGGCATGCTGGGATGGCCGTTAAAAGTGACCATCAGCAAACATACCGGATTCGACTGGAAATTCTTCTGGGTAGGGAAAACACACTTGGAACCACAACCAATCCCGCAGGAACTCGATTACGACATGTGGCTCGGACCGGCTCCCTACAAGCCCTATAATGCACACCGCGTACACGGGACCTTCCGTGGATACTGGGACTACGACGGAGGGGGTCTCGGTGATATGGGACAACATTATATCGATCCCGTACAATACATGCTGGGCAAAGACAACACAAGCCCTGTCAAGGTGGAAGTAGATGCACCCCAACAGCATCCGGATGCAGTGGGGACATGGAGATCTATCACATATACTTATGAAGACGGTTGCCAGATCATTCTCTGGGGAGGCGACTACGGAGAACCGGATACCCCCTATATTGCAGGACCGAACGGGAATGTATATAAGAATTTTGTATGTGATATACCCGACTGGGAAAAGAAACTGGCTGATTTCCCCGAGCCTCAGGCTCAAAACACCGATTTCCTTGAATGCGTACGTAACAGGCAGAAATTCGCACTGAACGAGATCAACGGACACCGTTCCTGCACGATTGTGAATATGGGTATTGTAGCACTTCAACTGAACAGGACGCTCGAATACGATCCCGTAAACGAACTGTTTGTGAACGATGCTGAAGCCAATCGCCTGCTGGATCAACCCGTCCGGGCACCATGGACTATTTAATGTGCCAATGTGAATAATGAATTATAATTTTTCACTTTTCACTATTAATTTTTAATTCAAAAATGAAACATATACAATTACTTATACTCTGCCTGGGCCTGCTTATTACAAGCGGCATCCAGGCCCAATTGCCGGAAGGAAGGACAAAAGCTACCGTCATTGCCGACGCATTGGCCCAACTGCCGGCCGATACGCCTCACAAATACAATCAGGTAATAGCCGATCTGGTATCTACCGGCGAGGAGGGTTTACTTGATCTGATCGGCAGGATGAACCCTCCCGGAAATCAAAGCAACGAATCCCCCGATTACGCTATCAGCGGATGGACCCATTTCGTGGCAAATGATGATGCTGACCGCAGCATTGCGGCAGGAGCTTTTGAAAAGGCTCTCAACCAGCCATTGGACAAGGAAGTAAAAGCATTCCTGATCCGTCAACTCAGAACAATTGCCACTGACGACAATGTAGATGTGCTGTCTACTTTCCTCAGGGATGAATATCTATCCGACCCCGCTGCGCAGGCACTAGTCTCTATCGGAACGGAAAAAGCCGGTAATACATTGCTGGCCGCCCTTACGGCTTCAAATGACGAAAAAGTCAGATTGAACCTGGCAAATGCTATCGGACAATCCCGTTACCAGAAGGCCGAACCGGCCTTGTTGGGTCTCCTTAATCAAAACCCCTCGGAAGCGATGCGGAAAGTATTACTCAATGCCCTGGGGAATGTGGGCAGTACAGAATCTCTCAAGGTATTACGCAATGCTGCAGAGAACGCCGGTTATGCATACCGGAAAGATAATGCTACCGCTTCGTACATCTCCCTGCTTGGCAGGCTGAATAGTACCGAACCTAAACTGGTGAAAAAGGAAGCGGAAAAATTGCTGTCCACAGGCAAAAAACTTGGCAAGCAGGATATCCGGATCGCGGCAACCAAACTGTTGTTGACCCAACCAACAGTAAAAAAAGAGGATATCCTGAAAAATGCCATTAAGGATGGGGATATTACCTACCTTTCGGGAGTACTTAATCTTTATCCGTTCCAGGATGACAGGAAATCAACTGAACTGGTACAGACAACGCTTGCTTCTACCAAGTCACCGGAAGTACAGACTGTACTTATCTACTGGCTTGGCAATCACAATATAAAAGCATCTATCCCACAGATTGCCCGCCTTGCCGGCTCTTCCGGCAGTATGGTGCAGAAGGCAGCCACACTGTCTCTGGCCAGACTTGGCGGTGAAGAAGCACTTATTGCACTGGCTTCTCTCCTTAAAAGCAGCAATGATGAAACTGTCACATTGGCAAAAGATGCCTTGTCCGCTTATAACGGGGATATTTCCTACACACTTGCTTCCGTTTTTGAGGACAGCGGTGATACAGGAAAGAAGGCGATACTGGAACTTATCGCCAACCGGAAAATGGAAAATCAGTATAATTTGGTTTACAACCAGATGTTCAGCAGCAATACTACCGTAAAGACCGCTGCGGCCAATACGCTGAGAGACGTGTCTACCGACAAGAACCTGTCCGACTTGTTTACCTTGCTTGAGCGGGAAGATGTTACATATGTTCCCGCCATACAACAGGCAATCAACGCGGCACTGAGCCATTTGCCCGTAGAAAGACAACTCCCGCTGGTAATAGAAAGGATGAAAAATTCCCCCAACAAACATCTCTATTATACTGCGTTGGCAAACAATGAATCCCGGCAGGCAATGGATATCATTACCAATGCTTATGCTACGGCAACAGGAGCAGAGAAAGAGGCTGCATTCGATGCGCTTACCCATTGGAAATCCTTCCACATAATCTACCCATTGCTGGATATTGCGCGCGACAGTAAAGACAAACGTGAGCTGGAAAAGGTGACGGATGCACTAGTCTCGGTTATCCGTAACTCCGGACAGACCGGAGCTGTCAAATACCTTTATCTCCGTGAGACAATGCAGTTTGCCCAAACCGACAAGCAGAAGAAAGACATACTGCGGCTGATCGGCAATACAGGTCAATACCAGGCATTACTATTTGTTGCGCCTTACATGGATGAATCCACACTGAAAGAAACAGCTGCAATGGCCGCAATGAACATAGCCATCAATGAACCTTCATTCGCCGGTACGGAAACGACAAGGATCCTGGATAAGGTCAGCAAGACGCTCTCCAATCCCGATGCTGATTACCAGCGGCAATCCATTGTCAAATACCTGGCAGAGAATCCCACCGAAGGAGGATTTGTATCACTCTTCAATGGCAAGAATTTGGACGGATGGAAAGGATTGGTAGAAAATCCCATCAAACGGGTGAAGATGAGTCAGAGGGAATTGGCTGCCGCACAAGTGAAAGCAGACAAGGAAGCGGCTAGAGACTGGAAGGTTGAGGACGGCAATATCGTTTTCGACGGGACAGGCTACAATAATTTATGTACAGACAAACAGTATGGTGATTTTGAAATGCTGATAGACTGGAAACTCTATCCCGGCCCCGAACCCGATGCAGGGATTTATTTGCGCGGAACGCCACAGGTACAGGTATGGGATACTGCGCGCACGAACGTAGGCGCAGAAGTAGGATCAGGTGGATTATACAATAACCAGCAAAACCCGAGTAAACCACTCAAGGTGGCTGACCAAAAGGTAGGGGAATGGAATACTTTCCTTATCCGGATGATTGGAGAACGTGTATCGGTCTGGTTAAACGGAGAACTGGTGACCGATAACGTGATCCTGGAGAACTTCTGGGATAGGAACCAACCCATTTTCCCGGTGGAACAGATTGAGTTGCAGGCGCATGGCAGCAAAGTAGCCTACCGCGACATTTTCATCAAGGAAATACCTCGTCCTGAACCGTTCAAATTATCATCTGAAGAGGAAAAAGAAGGATTTCGCATCCTCTTCGACGGAACAAACCTCGACCAGTGGACAGGAAACAAAAAGGATTACGCAGTAGAAAGCGGCAACATTGTGCTACATCCCAGCAAAGGATCAGGGGGTAATCTCTATACCAAAGACCAGTTCGACAATTTTATCTTCCGCTTCGAATTCATGCTTACGCCCGGCGCCAACAACGGTTTAGGCATCCGCGCACCGCTGGAAGGGGATGCTGCTTACCAGGGGATGGAATTGCAGATTTTGGATAATGATGCGCCTATATATGAGAAACTGGCGATATACCAGTATCACGGGTCGGTCTATGGTGTAATCCCTGCGAAAAGAGGATTTCTCAAGCCGGTTGGTGAATGGAACTATCAGGAAGTGATTGCTAATGGCGATCATATCAAAGTGATACTTAACGGAACGACCATCCTTGACGGCAATATCCGCGAAGCGTCCAAAAACGGAACGATAGATAAACGTGAACACCCCGGATTACTCAATAAGACCGGCCATATAGGTTTTCTGGGACATGGTTCAAAAGTGAAGTTCAGGAATATCCGTATCAAGGAACTGCAATAAGAGAGATAAGATACTTACGTGGAATGCGCCGTGCGGAAAAAATCGTACGGCGCATTTTTATTATCAACTTACCAGCTTCATTCCTCCCCACACGGCCAACAGACCTACAAGCACACTTGTAAAGGTATATAAAGCAAACAATCCCCATTGGTTGGCTTCTATCAGCCGTAAATTTTCGAATGCGAAAGTAGAGAATGTGGTATATCCACCGCAAAATCCCACGATAAGAAGTAATCGGAATGACTGGTTATCAGGTTGATGAGCAAGCATCCATCCTGAGAGAAGACCAATCAGAAAACATCCGGTCATATTGACGGCCAGCGTACCTGCAAACAACCATTCAGGAGAAATATATCTGATAACGACACGGGAAGCAATGAACCGAAAGATACTGCCAATCCCTCCCCCGATCCCCACATAGAGTATATCTTTCCACATATTGTTTGCTCTTTTTTTGCAAAGATATGGATAATAACTCTACCTATTACAATATCTCCACTGCTACCTGATTGAAATATTCAATTGATTTTTTTATCTGAGGTAAATTGTTTTCCCAATCTGCTTCATATTCGATCGTGAAATATCCTTTGAAGTTTTGTCTTTTTAATTCATTCATCATTCCTTTTACGTTGAGGATACCTTCCCCCCATATTACATCTTCGAGAGATTGTTCTTCTCCCTGAGGCGCAATATCCTTGAAATGCAACGCAAAGATACTTCCGTTGAGTTGCTTCATGGAAGAGATAGGATCAAGTCCCATTCTTTTGTAATGTCCCACATCAACACAAGCTCCCAATACGGCACCCCTACCTTCGATACTACCAAGTAATATCTCCGGACTCCAATAAGAGTTTTCACTCGGATGATTATGCACTGCTACTTTGACTTTATACTTTTTAGCCAGTTCTTCCACAACATTCCAATCTTCACGTGCCGGCTCTGCACTGATAAATTCCAGTCCCATATTATTTGCAAATGCAAAGATAGGTTCCCATTCCTCTTTTTGGGCAGTCCATACCCCTGAAGAAATGATTGTGATACCTCTGGATGCAGCTTCTTCTCTTAATTTTTTCTGTTGATCCCCGTTCAATTGGTAGCCGAATATCGCCTCTCCAAATCCCTCTCCCATTTTTTGTCCGGGATAGATCTCGATAAAACGGAGTCCCAACTCCTGTGTCTTATCTAACGATCCCATCACTGTAAAGAGATGGAAGGTATAGGATTGCATGGATAAATGCCAACCTTGTTTTTCTGCTTTTGTTTTTGCATTATCTTGTGTACAACCGATATTTGTTAAAATACAGAATAATGCTATCAGTATCATTTTTATTGCCTTCATATAATCTGATAATTCGTATTATTGTCTATTTAATTCTTTTGCAATTTACACCCTTTCTCCCGTTTAATGGGAAGGGTGTAAAAGTCATTTTGGCATATCGGGCAAGGTAAACCCGTTTTCATAGGTATGTTTTATCCATTCATTTGCCATTTCGAAAGCGTTGAACTCTGCAAACCTCCTGTCGAATTTCGGATCACCATCAATCACTGCATATTCATCTAGTGTGACGATGCGGACTTTGTCGGTTGGAGATATGTTGGTAAATTGCATATTCTCCCCGTCCCATTGTAGTTCACGGTGTAGCCCCTGCAAGCCGGAAAGTCGTACAGCCAGTACTCCCATTACCACCATTTCATTGAACGGTCCCGAAAACCGAAAATTCGACGAAGCCTCCGTCCTATTTTCAGGAGACTCCTTGCATGCTCTAATCCAGTCCTGTTCATGGGCATTGGTATCCCAGATATTGCCGTTTCCTCCCTTGATACGGGGTATTGTCGGCTCAGGCTGTTTGAAATCTTCCATTTTGGATGTGGGGAGTAATGTCGGGTTCATACCGTAACAGCCGGTCATAATTTTTCCTTTGGTTCCTACCAGTATGATTCCTCCGTTCGAGTCACCCAGCATTTCTCCATCTTCCAGTTCTTCCGGTCTGTCAGGCAGCAACCCTCCGTCGTACCAATGTACGGTCAGTTCGGGCATGTTTACATTCCCCTTTGGCTGACGAGCCGGAAATTTATAGGTCACTATTTGTGCTTGGGGAGGTGAATAGAGGTTTGCCAGGGTGGAACTTGCCGAGACGCTTACCGGATACTTTAAGTTGAGTGCCCAGTATAGGGGATCCATAATGTGGCAGGCCATATCACCTAAGGCACCAGTCCCGAAGTCCCAGAATCCACGCCAGTTCCAGGGGGTGTATGCCGGGTCATAAGGACGTTTCTTTGCAGGACCGATAAACAGTTCCCAGTCCAACGTAGAGGGAATAGGTACTTCTCCTTTAGGTTCACCCAATCCCTGTGGCCATATGGGACGGTCCGTCCAGCAATGTGCCTCATATACATCTCCGATCACCCCCGATTGTACCCATTCTGCCACTTGGCGACACCAGTCGAACGAATTTCCCTGGTTACCCATTTGTGTTGCTATCTTGTATTTTTCGGTGAGTTTGGTAAGCAGTCTGGATTCATAGACGGAATGAGTCAACGGTTTTTGTACATACGCATGCTTTTTCAATGTGATGGCATGAGCTGTTACTCCGGCATGGGTGTGGTCAGGTGTTGCCACCATGATGGCGTCGATAGATTTACCCATCTGGTCAAACATTACTCTCCAATCCCTGAACTGTCTGGCTTTTGGATAGTCGTTGAATGTCTTAACAGCGTATCTCCAGTCGACATCACAGAGTGCCACAATATTTTCTGTTTTCATGTTCGCCAGATTGCGGCGTCCCACTCCTCCCACGCCGATACCGGCAATATTAAGTTTGTCACTGGGAGAGGTATACCCTCTTGTTTTCCCCAATATGGTATTGGGAACTATGGTAAGGCCTGCAGTTCCCATGGCTGCTGTCTTTAAAAACTTTCTTCGTGAATAAGTTGCCATAATATTTGAATTATTTATATTTCTATAAGCATTTAATCTTTAAAGTTGTTTGATCCTGATATTTCTAAACCAAATATCTGAATCACCATGTTTACCCTGAAATCCGATAAAACCTTTCGTTTGCAAATCCGCATAAGGTTTGGGAAGCCACTCAGGAATATCCGTACCGTCAGGATTTTTAGTACCCGAAGTCCAATCTGCTAAATTTGCACTTACAATATGTTTTCCATTTAATTCAACATCTATCTGTTGTCCTCGAGCTGTAAGAATCATTCTATTCCATAATCCGGGTTTATATACTACTAATTGTTCATTTGCTCCTTTATGTCCAAAAATGGCTCCACATCGCACATTCTCAGAAAGAGACTGCCAAAAACCGTGATGGTCGTCCGCAATTTGTATTTCAATAGAAGTCGGGATCCAATTTTCTTTATCCGGACAATATATTATAATGCCACTATTCGTATTCTCGTCATTTTTAAATTCAATATCAAGAATAAAATTTTCATATTTTTCTAATGTCCAAATAGGTTCATCCGCTGTAGCTATAAGAATTGCATCTGTATAGAACCAAACATCTTTACTATAATCCGCATTTGACAAGTCATTCTCAAATAAAGGTACAAATTCTTTGTCCGAGTTTTGACATGTAATCAAAACAAATAATAAGCATAAAGAAATAAATATTTGAATTTTCATTATTTTTTTTATCCATATCATTCAACTTTAACGATGACAATTAATTATTATGTGGTACTCTCAGTTCCAAAATTAATGGTAAATGATCCGAAGCATATTGTTCATCAACTGTATAGTAGTCTAAAACTTCAAACAGGTCATTGGCTTTTTTATCCAAGAGTAAATAATCAAGTGTCAACTTAGGTTCTGTGGATGAGAAAGTGAACGGGGGAGCTTTTGTTACCATCATAAACTCTTGTTCAATCAATTTAAATATCTTATTATCAGGCTTCATGTTAAAATCACCGCTCAAAATAATTGGATATTTATCATATTTTCTTATATATTCAAGCAATTGTATTATTTGAAATTTCCTATTCTCATCTGACATATGGTCCAAATGAACTGTCATAAATGCCATCTCAACTCCATCTATTTCAATGATAACAACTGCTAATGAGCGAGTCTCTCCGCTAGAATCTTCAGGTGTAGGTAACTTAAAACATTCTGCTTGTTTAATTGGATACTTTGATAAAATGGCATTACCTTGCACCCCACCAGAACGCTCAACTGCTCCCGCGAAACAGTAATACATTCCCGTCATCTTAGCCAAATCCTTAGCTTGATGCGAGTATTTTCCGGACCTTATTGTATAAACATCTACTTCCTGAAGTCCGATTAAATCAGGTTTCTCCCTATTGATGACATCTGCAATTGCCTCTAAATCTGTATGTGTAAATGTAGGTAAAAAAGAAGGAGGACTAGCTATATGAATATTATAGCTCATCACTTTTAGTTCTGTCGTCTTATGGTTACAAGCTGTAATCGCAAAAACTAAAACAATAAATACTAATTTATAAATATAATTTTTCATTGTAAATTGTTGCTTTTCTGAGTTCTCCCTAAAACAGCTAGTAAGAGTTATTTTATACCCATACTGAAACTCCTACTAACTGTTTTTGAGATCATTAATTTATTTTATATTCGTGCTATCATTAACACGCAAATCAATCATATTTACCAGCCGGGATTTTGCCCTATTGCTGGATTAATCAATCGATCTGATTCAGGAATTGGGTAAAAATAATTTTTTTGTTCCCAAGCTTTTGGAATATCATTTAACCAAATAATTTGTCCATAATTACCATATTCTAACTGCATGGAATTAATCGCTCCACTACTCAATGTTGGAGAAACATCAACATATGTAACCCCTCGTATTTCATCTTCCTCCAGTTTTGAATCATAGAAATATACGTCTGGGCTTCCGTCTTCATTCAAATCGAGATATGTATTTAAACTTGGTACATACATGCCATTCCATGTCATTTCTAATAATTCTCCTTTTTTCCATCTTAATAAATCATTAAATCGAAACCCTTCCATCACTAACTCAACTCCACGTTCTCTTCTTACTTCTAAAAGGATAGGATCTGAAATTTCTGGAAAATAATTTTCTTGTAAATATGGATCAATTAATGTTGGCAAATCCATTCGGGTAATACCGGCACGTTTACGCAATGCACCAATTGTTAAATCCCATTCTGAGTCTGATAAAGTACCTAATTCAGCTTTTGCCTCAGCATAATTCAATAAAATTTCTGCATACCTGAAAATAGGAATTATATTATCATTATAGGCATTACTATCATAATATGTATCATCTAAAACCCATTTGATAGGCTGATAACCAGTATAAGTATAAGAAAATAAGGGAGGAGTTTTAACTATAATTCCACCATTTATTCGACTATACTCCTTAGTTCTAATGGTTTGTTGCAAACGTAAATCCCTACCTTTTGTTTCTTCCTGAAATACCATAGTTTTATACATGGGGTTATTCGTGAAAGGAGTTCCATCAATATTCAAATATGTATTAACAAATGTTCTTGTGAAACTTCCTCTTACTCCATAAGTTGCACTTGTCCAATACCAATTGGCAGCATGCAATATACCTAATTCAACGCTATACTGGGTTGCAAGCATTATTTCGGAAGATATTGGTGATTTGCTTATAAATAATTGACGGTAGGCATCATCTCCCTGATATAATGAAAATTTAGATTCGTCAATTATTTTTTTTGATGCTTCTGCCGCCATTATCAACCATTGATTGGATGTTTCCGCATACTCATTATGGTATTTTCTAAATGTTCCTTCAAACAAACATACCCTGGATTTAAATGCTAGAGCAACATATCCAGTTATCAGTGACCTTGAGCCATCTTCTTTCGACCTGATATTATCTATTGCATAGTCAATGTCAACAAGGACTGAATCCATAACATCATATCTACTATCCCTTCCATTATATAGGTCCGGATCATCCACATCCATCGGTTTAGAAATCCAAGGCACATCTCCAAATCGTATAACCTTCTGAAAATAGAACCATGCTCTAAAAAATCTAGCAATACCTAGATAGTTTCTTTTAATTTCAGGTGAAAGGGAGGATTCATTTAGATTTTTTATGAAAAAATTAATATTTCTCAGCTCTGTCCAACTCCAACCAGAGCTTTCCCTTGGAGAATAAGCTCCCGGCCTGATAAAGTCCGGGACACTTTTTCGCGCCATAAAATCAGACATAACATCTCCACCATCATCATAAGCAATGCCACTAGCTGCCGGAAGCATATTATAAAATGAATTTACATACAGTTCAAGTCCTTGTTCGCTTTCAAAAACTGCTCTTTTAGACATAGTCGCTTTTGGTTCTTGGTCAAGTTTTTCACAACTATAAAATCCACCAACAACTATCACCATAACTAAAATTATTATCTTCTTCATTGTAACTCTTTTTTAATTATTTTTTCTTATCAAAATGATACTTTAAGCCCAAATGTCAAACTTTGAAGAATTGGGTAGGCATGTCCTCCACCTCCCCCAGTACCAGTTTCAGGATCTGCATTCCTGATATTCTCAACATCAATATGTCCTTTTGTTAGTTTGTAAAAAGGAGAATATGTCCACAAGTTTTCACCCGAAAGATAAATTTGTATATTATTGGCTTTAATCAAAGAAGTTATATTTTGAGGCATATTATAACCAAGCTGAATATTTTTCAGCCTTATATAGCCGGCATTTTGTAAATATTTTGTCTGTGCAACTCCCAAAGATCGTGAAGAACTAAGGGCTATATATGCTCTATATCTCGGAAAATAAGCATCCGGATTATCCTCAGACCAAATATTCCCGAGATGAAATTTAGGAATATCTGCATATTGGGCAACATATTGTCCCCAAAAAGGCGCACTGTTGTTATCAGGATACCAGTCTTGTCTCCAAATTCCCTGAAAAAAACAACTAAAAAAGAAATTATTCCAGTCTGCTTCAAGATTTAAACCAAAGCGATAACGAGGTTCTCTATTCCCAATAATTTTTTTGTCTCCGGGAGAATCAACCGTATTGTCCCCAATATCTATGACGCCATCGTTATTAATATCTATAAATTTAATATCACCAGGTAAAAAAGTACCTGTAACAGATGATGGAAAACGTCTTTGATCTGCCCAATTTTGGATTTCTTCTTCTGATTCAAAAAAACCACCTGTTTCAAAGCCCCATATTTCACCAATTCGTTGCCCTTCATAATAATCATTCAATCGTTTTTCAGGATTATTATATTTGAGAATTTTAGAAATATAATCAGACACCCCTAATCGAACACCGTAGTTAAATGGTTTAGAGCCTACTATAATTTGATCCCTCCAATTTATTGATAATTCCCAACCTTTTGTCTCCAAATCGGCGTAATTACCTTTCGGTGAACTTGCCCCAAACACAGCAGGAAGTGTAACACCTGTTGTGAACATGTCTGTTGTTTTACGAATATAGGTATCTGCAGTGATAATCAACCGATTGTTGAGAAAATACATGTCTGCTCCAAAATTTTTAGTTGTTGCGGTTTCCCAGGTTAAACTCTCTGGTAATACGTCTGGTTGGTTGGTATATTGGGGACGTACATTATTAAGTATTCTTCCGAGTCTGGAAACTGAAAATGCTTCATTAAAGGCGTATGGACTTATGTTCCCATTACCGAGGGATCCATAAGATACTCTAAATTTTAAATCAGAAAAAATATCTTTTGAAATCTTCCAAAAAGGTTCCTCTGAAACCCTCCAGCCTGCTGAAATTGAAGGAAAAAATGCATACCTATCATTACTAGGGAATTTTGATGACCCATCATATCTTCCATTAAATTCTACCAAATATCTATTTTTGTAAGAATAATTTAGTCGAAAGATGCCCCCTACAATGTTCCATTCTTGCCATCCTCCACTAGTCGAAATAGATTGCCCTAATGCGAGATTGATATTATCTGCACCTTCCCACACCAATCCATTTCGAGTAGCTGAAAAATTTTCACTTGTAAACAATTCATAGTTCATCCCTGCAAGAAGTTTGAGGTAATGATTACCAAACATATTTTCATACTCTCCATACAAATTGGTGACGATATATTTACTTCTATATTCTGTTTCACTAATATCATTTAAAGATGCACCCAGATATTCAATCGTGTTTTCTACCCGACTATATGGGGTAGGGATTCTTAACCTTTTTGTTCCTCTATCTGTTGCACTATATGAAAAATCCCCCTTTAAAAGCAATTTGTTTTTATATAAATCGGCCGTAAAATTAGTTATGTTGTTAAAAACTCTTCTGTTGGTATTAATTCCATTTTTTTCATGCCAAAAACTTCCCACTGAATATGCTGCTGAAGTAGTAAGTGTTCCATCTGGATTAAACATAGGGGACATGGGAGGGGCATCATATTGTAGACCTCTCCATATATTCGACTCATTTGATCCAATAGGATTATGATATGATATTTGTGCAAAGCTTGTATTGTTTTGTATATTTAACCAAGGGAATAGTTGAATAGTTCCTTTTGCCCTGAAATTATAGGAGTTATAATCATCAGAATTATATCTAAATATACCGGGTTGATTAGCATATCTTCCAGTTAAATAATAGCTAATTTTATCTGAGTTCCCTGTAATTGAAAGATTTTGATCATGAGAAAACATGTAGTCTTTATATAATAAGTCATACCAATCAGTATTATGATAGTAAACATATTCTCCTGTTGAAGGATCAATTTCTGTTTTTGGTAAGGAAGGATCTTTAGAACGTCGCTCTAATTTATTTAAGTAGTCTAGCGAAAACTTCATACTTTTATTGACATTTTGAGGAATAGAGGTATAATCATTCCATGCAGAATATGCCTCACTAAACATAGATGCCCACAAAAAACTATCGGATACGTATTCATTTTTCACCGTTTGGCGTTTAACTGAATAATTTGAAGAATATGTGATTCTCATAATATCTTTTTCCGGTGCTTTTGTATTTATCAAAACAACCCCGAAAGTGCCCCTAGCCCCATAAATAGCGGCAGAAGCAGCATCTTTTAGGATAGATACAGATTCAATATCATTGGGATTTAATAAAGATGGATCGCCCTCAACACCATCAATTAATATTAATGCACTCCCTCCTTGCCCGATTGATGTAGTACCTCGAATGTTATATGCGGGGGCATTAGTTGGTTTTCCATCAGTAAAAGTAATATTTAAATTGGGGAGGGCTCCTTGTAATCCTTGTGAAATACTCGTTAACGCCCTATTCTGGAATCCTTTTTCTCCTATCTGATCAACAGCTCCCGTCAGGTTTACTTTCTTTTGAGTACCATAACCAACTACCACTATCTCCTCTAATGCTTGGTTATCCTCCTGTAAAACAATATCAAATCGTGTTTTACCTGCGGTAGTAACATCTTGTGACAGATAACCGATATACGAAACTTGGAGTGTCCCACCTTCTTCCACTTGCAAAGAAAAATTCCCATCCACGTCCGTTACTGTTCCGTTCGTAGTTCCTTTCTCCACGATATTAGCACCAATAATGGGTTCACCACTTACATCCGTAATAATACCCGTGACAGTCTTTTTCTGTTGCATGACGACAATCTCTTTTTCTCCTGGTTTTTTCATGATATAAACTTGTCTACCATCAATTTTGTACGTGTTCTGCGTACCTGCAAAAAGCAGATCGAGTACATTTTCTATAGACTCGTTGCTCACCTGCAAAGTAACCTTACGGTTAAGATCTACATCCTTATTGTTGTAGAAAAAAACCATACCACTGTTTGTCTCAATAACACTAAGGATCTCCCTTACCGGCTTGTCAGTTTGATAAATGGTGATTGCCTGTGCACTTGATTCCCAAAGAGAAAATAGTTGTACCAAACAGACCATAAAAATAATCTGAGCTCTTTTTCGCTTAAATCTGAATTTGAATTGCTTCATGACATATTAAATTAATTAAACTAAAATGATTAATTATCGATTAAACTGTATCCTGTATTCGTTATTCTTTACTCCGAAATTAAACGAAGCTATTTGTGACAGATTATTGAGCAAATGGGAAAGATCGTCTTTCAACTCCAATTTACCTGAACATAGGGTTCCGGAAGGTTGCGGAGGAAAGAACATGGTTACATTATAATAGCGGGCCAATTGTTGAAGGATGTTTTCGATGGGCTCATCCCTGAAAATATATATACCGTCGCGCCACGAAGTGTATATTTCCGCATCTACTGTTTCTACTTTGCTCATCTGTCCGGTATATGTATACAATTGATTGGGAGATAAACGTGTATTTTCTCCATTCAACCTGATATCAACCGATCCATTCACCAAAACTACCTTCCTTTGGGAATCTTCTTTATAGGCGGATACATTGAAAGATGTTCCTAGTACAAAGATTTCCAGTTTATCCGTTTTTACCAGAAAAGGACGGTTTTCATCCCGTCTTACCTCAGCATAGACTTCTCCATCTACATATATCTCTCTTTTGTGTTCGGGAAAAATAGAGGGATAGATCACTGTTGTTCCGGCATTTACCCATAAAGAAGTCCCATCAGCCAATGTTAAAGATGCCCGTTTTCCATAGGGTACGTGTAACTGGTTATAAGATGGCTTTACAACCTCCTTATTAATCGAATTCTGAATAACCCCCTTATTATTAATTATTAAAGACCCAGAACTATCATATTTTATTTCTGCCTCTTCACCATCAATCTCAACCTGCCTGTCTTCTGTGACAATACGTATTTCACCCTGGTTTTGCAGTTGTTGCCCCAATTGAAATTGTGTATAATCGATCTCCAGATTATTTTCGGGAAACGAATGATCTTTTTTGAAAAGAAAAGTAAAAGTCAATCCGATAATGAGCGTAATACTGGCTGCAATAGCCACATATTTATACAAGCGAACTCCTTTTTCAGGTTTGTTCTTTAGTGAATTCCTGGTTGCATCAATCCTTTTCCATAACTCTTCTTTTCTCTCTTGCGGCAATTCATAGCGATCTTTTCTTACGGATTCCAACAACATATTGGCTGAGATAAATTCATTGAGGTCAATCTTCTTCCGATCGATAAGTTCCGACCAAAAGAGTTCGCTCTCCTTAGTAGGAGAAATCATAGACTCAATGAAGAAATTATCATCCAGAAAATCAATATCTTTATAATTAGTATAATCTGTTCGCATTTCCTATTTATAAGCTCTTTTATGATGTATAGTCCTGTATATTAATCAGCACTTAGGGGGAAAGGAAACATCTCTTTTACGGATCTTGGAAACAGCACGATGTACCAGCATCTTGACCGACTGGTAATTGATCTGCATAATTTCCGATATTTCATCATAAGAATATCCCTCGATAAAGCGCAAATGAATGGCTTCCCGTTGATGCCGGGTGAGACTTGACAATAAGCGTTTGACTAATCGTTTATTATGTTTTTTTTCTTCATTTTCAATCCATAACTCCTGACTGTTTTTTTCAATAAATGAGTCGGATACATCGTTTAAAATTTCCACATAACGTTTATTCGTCCGTAATAAAAATAAAATCCGATGACGAAGTGCTGCTATAAGGTATTGCTGTAAGTTAGAAATATTTGTGTGTCTCTTTTCGTTTGTATAAATATCTATAAGAACATCATGAATTGCATCTTCGATCAATCCTGTATCAGCATGCAGCGACAAGCCATAAGCATACAGTTTATCTGCATACATCCTGTACATAAACGCAAGCAAGTCTTCATTACCTTCAAATACTGTATCCTGACCGGACCGAATCTTTGCTGTCTTCTTTTTTTTCATTCTTTTGAAATCTATCTCCATGATATTGATTCTTAATAAGGAGAGAAATTTTTGATATTTTTATAATAAAACAGATGCATATAAATAATGAATTCTTTTTGTAACATTGATAAATGAGAATATTCAAAATGAGTTTTGTTTCTGGACTCTTTTGAACAAAAACGCATGTGTATTAATAAGGGAAAAATAATTTGCAAAAGTATACAACCCAATAGTTAAAAAATATATAATTTAAATATTGGCATTTTATTCTGTCTTATATTTATTCCTAATTTTCACAATTTAGGAAAATTAAAAAAAACAAAAAATATAAATTATTTAAGATAATACAACTTCAAAACTAAATCTGCTAATCATATTTTATCTCCTGCAACTTTTTTATTAGCTTTGTGAAACAAAATTAGTTTGTATGAGGACTAAAGATGAATATATTCAATTGCTTCACTTATCGGATAAATTACTAACACAACAATTCGGTATACGCTCTCTACGATTATTTGGTTCTGTTGGCAGAGATGAACACACATCGGAAAGCGATGTTGATATATGTGGAGACAGAAACACCCAATCCTTTTCTGATAATCGATTTGGTGGATTATTGAAAACGAACTAAAACCACTTTTAAACGCGATTCGAACATTTATCAATACAATTTCTAATCCAAATAACAAATGAAAAAATATTACACCCAATTTTTAACTACGTTGTTATTGCTGGCTTTCACATTGCAAACGCAAGCGCAAGAGAATCTGCCTTTTGGGCAGAACAAGGAAATCATCTCCCCGGAGATACATCCCGACAACTCCGTCACATTCCGTGTAACAGCTCCTACCGCTAACAACGTATCTGTCACAGGCGACTTCCTGGCTCCCGGGGAAGAAGCGAAAATGACTAAAGATGCCGATGGCGTATGGAGCTATACAACACATCCCCTGCCTTCCGAATTATATACCTATGCATTCAACGTAGACGGGCTACAGGTGAACGATCCCAATAATGTGTACTACCGGCGCGACGTAGCCAGCACATTGAATGTGCTACTCGTTGGCAACGGACAGGCTGACCTCTATAAGGTGAATAGTGTCCCGCACGGTACAGTAACAAAACGGTGGTATCAATCTCCCGGCAACAACATGACCCGGAGGATCACCATCTACACACCTCCCGGCTATGAAAAGAGTGACAACTCTTATCCTGTCCTTTACCTACTGCATGGCATGGGTGGCGATGAAGAAGCATGGATGACCCTCGGACGTGCATCTCAGATAGCGGATAATCTGATAGCCCAGGGTAAAGCAGAACCGATGATTATTGTGATGCCCAATGGAAACGTGGCACAAGAAGCCGCACCGGGAGAGTCGAGCCTGGGTTTCTACAAGCCACAATTCCGTCTACCACATACTATGGATGGAAAATATGAAGAGACCTTTCACGAAATCATCCGGTTTGTCGATTCCCAATACCGCACCATTCCTGAAAAGAAAGGCCGCGCCATCGCAGGCCTCTCCATGGGAGGTTTTCACACCTTACATATTTCAAGATATTATCCCGAGACATTTGACTATATGGGACTTTTCTCTGCCGCTATTATGCCGGATGAAAAGGTAAAATCAAAGGTGTACGACAATATAGGAGAAACATTGGCTACTCAAGAAAATAATGGTTATGCTCTATACTGGATCGCTATCGGAAAAGAAGATTTTCTCTACCAGGCCAATATCGATTTCAGAAAAAAACTCGATGCAATGGATTTCCCATATATTTACCGGGAATCAGAAGGCGGACATACATGGCGTAACTGGCGGATCTATCTATCGGAATTTCTGCCGATGCTATTTAAAACCAGATAATTGATTAGTATCTATATCAAGCAATTAATTAAATCCCTTCAGGGATTGTCGTCTAAGTAATATAAACAAGCAAAGAACAATCTGTATTTTTTTATTTTTTAAATAAAAAATAACTATCTCCCTTTTTCGTTTCAATGATTTAATTCATAGTTTTGTAGGGAGTATCCGCATACAAAAAGGATATTCAGAAGTTCTCGAACATCCATATATGGTTTTCTTTCCGGATAATCGGGTAAACACTCTCCAGAAAATATATAAACCGATATAAAACAACAAATTATGTCAACAACAGTCAAATTGTACTCTTTCAGTCTCAGTAATACAAAGACTTATCTGTTCGCAGCGATATTTATTGTCGGCAACCTGCTCTTACCGCAGTTGGCACATCTTGTACCGCAGGGTGGATTAATCTTCCTTCCTATTTATTTCTTTACGCTGATCGCCGCTTACAAATATGGCATACACGTGGGATTACTGACCGCTGTCTTATCTCCGTTAGCCAACCATCTGTTGTTCGGCATGCCACCCGCAGCCGTACTTCCGGCTATCCTCATTAAATCAGTTATTCTGGCTATTGCCGCTGCATTAGTCGCCAAACAAGCCGGAAAAGTATCACTTCTGGCTATTCTAATTGCTATCCTTGCTTATCAGTTGGTCGGAACCGGTATAGAATGGGGCATGACACAAAACTTTGCCATTGCCGTTCAGGACTTCCGCCTCGGTGTTCCCGGTATGCTTATTCAACTCTTTGGCGGTTACTTCCTGTTGAGGGCAATAGCCAAAATATAAGATGATTGCAGGAAAATCATTTGAGGAAGTCATGCAAAGGTTTCGTGAAATCACCTTTCACGAAACCTTTGATATGATCGTCGCTATAGCCAACGGAGGTATTATTCCGGCAGCGATCATCAACCAGCGACTGAATATCGAAATACAACTTCTAAAGATCAATCTGCGTGATCCTGATCAGCAGCCGAGATACGATAGCCCAAAACTGATCTCACCTATAGAATTCGATTATAAAGACAAATCGATCCTTTTAGTGGAAGATCGAATAAAAACAGGAGCTACGGTACAATACGCCATCGATCTTTTACATGGTGCCCGGCAAATAAAAACATTTGCTGTAAACGGGAAGGCCGATTATTCGCTCTATGACGAATCCTGTTTTAGATTTCCCTGGATAGTATAAATAGGATCTCTCTGAACAGGGCACACTCTTTCTATAGACACAATTACTATTTAAACAAACAATTATCAGGGTAAGTATGTACAAAATCACCCTCTTATTATATTGCATCGTGTTGTCGGCATCCCCGCTGGCAGCTGGAAACAGTTACTCCGGAAATGAACCGGCTACAGCGTTAAACGACACCGTCCGCCTGGATGAAGTGATTGTCACCGGAACCATGCCGAAAGTCAATCTGCGCAACCTACCTATGAGTATATCGGTAATTTCAGGAAACCAGATTGAAGAAAGGATTCAACCCAACATTCTGCCTCTGCTGACCGAAGAAGTGCCGGGCCTGTTCATTACCCAGAGAGGTGTGATGGGTTACGGCGTGGCCAACGGGGCGGCCGGGGGGATGAGCATGCGCGGGATCGGAGGAGCTCCTACTACAGGTGTATTGGTGCTGATCAACGGACATCCGCAGTATATGGGACTGATGGGGCATCCGCTGGCCGACAGTTACCAGTCCATGATGACGGAACGGGTGGAAGTGGTTCGCGGCCCTGCTTCGGTTCTCTATGGCTCGAACGCTATGGGTGGCGTGATCAATATCATCACCAAAAAACAACAACGAGACGGATCGCACGGCATAGCACAGGTAATGTACGGAAGTTACAATACATTGAATGCGGAAGCATACACGGGATGGAAAAAAGAAAGATTACACTTAGTTGGAAACATAGGATACAGCCGCTCTGACGGACACCGGGAGAATATGGATTTCGAACAGTGGAACGGCTATGCAAAAGTAGGGTATGATATTTCACGCCACTGGAAAAGTTTTGCAGACCTGAATATCTCCAATACAGAGTCTTCGAACCCTGGAATGGTCACCGCCCCTATGATCGATAACGACGCCGATATCACCCGGGGGATGACTTCACTTGCTGTCGAGAACGAGTATGCAAACACATCGGGAGCAGTAAAACTGTTTTACAACTTTGGCACACACCGGATCAACGATGGATACAGGGAGGGAGGACAACCCGTACCCCAACGCTTTAACTCATCCGACCGGATGGCAGGAGTATCGGTATATCAATCCTATTCTTTCTTTGCAGGAAATAAAACGACCGCCGGATTCGATTATCAGCACTTCGGAGGCGAAGCATTCAATAAGTTCCCCGATGAAACCAACAATGTACAGTTGGCCGATACCTCGCTCTACAATATAGCGGGATACCTGAACCTGCAGCAGACAGTGCTGGATAATAAGTTGACGCTGAATGCAGGTATCCGGCTCGATCACCACCAGATCAACGGCTCGGAATGGATACCGCAACTGGGGGCAAGTTTCACTCCTTCGGCTACGACTGTACTGAAAGCAATCGTCAGTAAAGGATTTCGTAACCCCACCATTCGTGAGATGTACATGTTCCCGCCGCAAAATCCGGATCTGAAACCAGAACGGTTGATGAACTACGAGATATCGCTGCTGCAAATGCTGATGGATAACAGATTGAGCTTAGGCGTCAACATGTTCTATATAAAGGGCGACAACATGATACAACAACCGCAACCGAATATTGGCCAATGGGTCAATATAGGGGAAGTGGAAAATAAAGGTTTCGAGTTCAGTGCAAGTTATCAGGCAATGCCGAATCTGCGTTTTTCGGCAAATTACAGTTATCTTGACATGACCTATAAAATACTTACTGCACCTGAACACAAACTCTATGTGAGTGGTAGTTATACCAAAGGACCCTGGGGAATTTCCACCGGAGTGCAATATATCGGGAATATTTATACCTCCCCGTCTGACACCCGGCAAGAGACCTTTGTACTTTGGAATGTCCGTGCCAATTACCAGTTACTCGATTGGCTGAATCTCTTCATAAAGGGAGAAAACCTATTGGGTCGGAAATATGAAATCAATGCCGGATATCCGATGCCGGGAGCTACAATTTTCGGTGGAATACGGATCAGTATTTAAGGATAATGCTGATAAAACAGGGGTTAGGTTAGCATGACCTAGTCCATATGGGATCAGATAGACTGGTAATAAACAGAAATTCAAACAGGCTGGAAACAAACACCGGCCAATCTAAATAAAAAGAGATTATGGATAGACGGAATTTCTTACGAGCGGTAGCTCTCACAGGAGCAGCGCTTACCACAGTAAAAGAGACAGATGCGATGAGCATACTCACCCAGTCGTTCGAGACCGCCAATGCCGCCAAAAAATATGATTTGGTAGCAGTAATGGGAGGCGAACCGGAAGCTATGTTCCGCAAAGCGATCGCCGAGATGGGAGGAATAAGCAACTTCATCAGCAAAGGCGACAAAGTATGTGTAAAACCTAATATCGGATGGGATCAGCCTGTAGAGATGGCGGCCAACACCAATCCGAAACTGGTAGAGGAGATTATCAAACAATGTTTCGATGCCGGAGCATCGGAAGTAACCGTATTTGACCATACCTGCGACGACTGGCGCAAGTCTTATGCCAACAGCGGTATTGAGGAGGCAGCAAAAAAAGCAGGTGCCAAAGTAGTACCCGCCCATCAGGAATCGTATTATAAATCCGTATCCCTGCCCAAAGGAAGAAGCCTGAAAACAACGAAGATACACCAGGCCATAGTGGACAGCGATAAATGGATCAATGTGCCTGTCCTGAAAAACCATGGTGGTGCCCAGCTTACCATCTCGATGAAGAACTATATGGGGATTGTATGGGACAGGGGATTTTTCCATGCCAATGATCTGCAACAGTGTATTGCTGATGTGTGTACTTATCCTAAGAAACCGGTTTTAAATATAGTAGATGCGTACAGGTTGATGAAGACCAGCGGCCCAAGGGGAAGGTCTCTTTCCGACGTGGTGCTTTCCAAAGGCCTTTTTATCTCTCAGGATATTGTCGCTGCCGACACTGCTGCTACCAATTTCTTCAACCAGGCACGTGAAATGCCGCTCGACAAGGTAACGCACATCTCCAAAGGAGAAGAACTGGGCATCGGCACAATGAAACTGGACAACCTCAATATCAGGAGATTGAGGATATAATCCTTTCCGTTCTCTTGGTCGTATAATCCGTAATATCATCTATCATCCGGTACCCGCTACCGGGTGATACTATTCGTGCCAAATCGCCTATTACGTCACTCTTTAGAAGGAAAGCATCATGTTGAAAAGAATACGTATTACACTCTCTGTGATCTTGTTTTCGTTAATTACGTTCTATTTTTTGGATTTTAGGGAGTTTCTGCCCGATCGTATCAGCTTTCTTGCCGAAATACAATTGATCCCGGCACTCCTGGCCGTCAATATCGTTATTTTGATATCATTGGCGGTGCTAACCCTTCTTTTCGGCAGGGTTTACTGTTCATCTATCTGTCCCATGGGTGTCTATCAGGATATAGTAGCATGGTTTTCCAAAAAGCTGAACAGGAAAAAGAAATACCGGTATAGTAAAGCTAAGACCCTGCTTCGCTGGAGTGTGCTGGCTGGCACGACTGCGGCATTTATCTTCGGATTCACCTTTCTGTTGGGACTACTCGATCCTTATGGTGCCTACGGAAGAATAGTGACCCATCTGCTACGCCCGGCCTATTTAGCGGGGAATAATCTGCTGGAAATTATCTTCACCTCGTTCAATAATTATACTTTTTATAAGGTCAGCATCTATATCCTGAGCATCTTTTCTCTTGTAACCGCCCTTATTACCCTGTTAATCATAGGTTACATGGCATGGCGTAATGGTAGAACCTGGTGCAATACTATCTGTCCCGTGGGAACTACACTTGGTTTCCTGAGTAAATTCTCCCTGTTCAGGATTCAATTCGTAGACGAAAAATGTAACATGTGCGGATTATGCGCCATGAAGTGCAAAGCCTCCTGTATCGACTCAAAAAACAAGCAAATCGATTACAGTCGTTGCGTTACCTGTTTCAACTGTATCGAAAGTTGTAACCGCGACGCGATGAAATATACTTTCGCCAGGGCGGGGAAGAAAAAGGAGGTAGATGCGATGCCGGTATACACCTATCTGAAGGAAGAGAAACGAAGCTCAGTCAATAGCGTTTCACATGCAACGAGTCCTGCATACGGTTACGTGAAAGAAGAAAGACCGTTAGATGAGTCGAAACGCCGCTTCCTCTCCGCTTCACTGGTTACAGGACTGGCAGCGGGGAACCTTGTCGCGCAAATGATCCCGGATAGTCTATTCCCGGGAGAAACGGGTGGCGCCCTGTTACCGGCCGGGACAACAGACGATTTACTTCCCAAAAGGGAATTCAAACGACAAATCCCTATTGCCCCTCCGGGAACATCCACTTTCGATCACCTGCGGGAGAAATGTATCTCCTGCCACCTTTGTGTAAGCAAATGTCCCTCACATGTGATCAAACCGGCTTTCCTGGAATACGGACTTGGAGGAATAATGCAACCGAAACTCTACTTCGATCACGGCTTCTGCAATTACGACTGCACTATCTGCGGAGAGGTATGCCCCACCGGAGCCATCCTTCCTCTTACCAAAGAAGAGAAAAACCATACCCAGATGGGACAGGTACAACTGATCATTGAAAACTGCATCGTCTACTACGACGAGACAAGTTGCGGTGCCTGTTCGGAACACTGCCCTACACAGGCGGTACGTATGGTACCCTACAAGGGACATCTTACCATTCCCGAGATCGAACCGGAGATCTGTGTAGGTTGCGGCGGTTGCGAATATGTCTGCCCCGCTATCCCCTATAAAGCCATTTATGTGGAAGGATTGGAATCGCAGAACATCATCGAGATTGAACACGATGAGGTAGAGGAGATTATGATCGATGATTTCGGATTCTGATGCGGAAATAGAAATTAGTCAAAAATAATTGATACTTTTGCAAACTTGTTATCTTTTTCTTTGTTGTACCGTTATAATAGCAATTTGAATTAGCGAGTACTAAAAGGATTTTTTCTATAAGGTGAGTGTACATGAGTAGAACAACTGCCATATTATTGCTACCCATCATGATGATCTTTGCGATACAACCTGTTATCGCATTGCATTATTGTGCAGGAGAGTTGCAATCACTCAACCTGTTTGCCCAGCACTCCGCCACAGATATTAACCCTGCATATGCGGCAGGCCGGGGAGACAACCATTTCTGCTGTGATGTGCACAGACCTGCAACCGGACATCACGACTATGAGTGGTATAATACCGGTGACCGATGCTGTGACATACAACTGCTTGAACTAACTACCGATGACTACCAGAATAAGGTAGAACAGCCGGCCTCCCGCCTCTTGCCTCTCTCTTTTGACACTGTAGGAGCCATTTTGACCCGGTTGTATAAATTATCGGATCCCTTAACCGACATCCGTACTCCTCATCCTGACTTTCCTCCGGAAGGTCTTTTCCTGAAAGATGTAAGCTTGCTCACTTACATCTGTATTTACCGTATTTGATTTATCGGTCGCGTTTACAGGCACAACCTTATAAGGTTTCTATGGCCTTTCTTTAATTAAAGGGTCATTACTTATATAGTTGTGCAGGTAATCTATTGTTTTCTTTTTTAATACATTCAATATTTGTAAGTAAATCGGAAAATACATGCAATTAAAGCGGAGACATTTAGATATTTTGTGGGGCCCCATAGCTCCCAATGAGCGTTAAAAGAGGAGATGTTTGAGCATAGCGAGTTCACAAGTTAGACTATTTCTCGCTATGGCATAATCCAAGCAAGCTTGTCTTCTGCACATTTAGCTTAATGAAATAGTTCTACTCTTTTAGCTCATAAGATCAATAATGGGTCACAAAATATCGCCAGACGAATGCTTTAGTTGCAATCATACCACTTCCAAAATCTAAAATTATTTTCTTATGATGAACAAGATCATCAAATATTTCCTGCATAACAGGGTAATAACCATATTACTGCTGATCCTTATTATCGTGTGGGGGATTGCTACGGCACCATTCAACTGGTACAGCCTGCTTCCCCGCGATCCGGTACCGGTAGACGCAATCCCGGATATCGGAGAAAATCAGCAGATTGTCGCTACCGAATGGATGGGACGCTCGCCCGTAGACATACAGGAGCAGGTCACTTATCCCCTTACTACCTCACTTTTGGGTATTCCCGGAGTAAAAACGATCCGTAGTTCTTCTATGTTCGGTATGTCATTTATCTATATCATTTTTGAGGATGATGTAGAATTCTACTGGAGCCGGTCGCGGATACTGGAGAAACTGAATTCGCTGCCTTCCGGCACCTTGCCCGAAGGAGTACAACCGAGCCTTGGACCCGATGCCACCGCCCTGGGACAGATCTTCTGGTATACCCTCGAAGGGCGTGATCCGGCAACCGGAAAACCTGCGGGAGGATGGGATCCCGATGAACTGCGATCGATCCAGGATTTTCAGGTGAAATACAGCCTCTCTTCAGCCGAAGGGGTGGCTGAAGTCGCTTCCGTGGGAGGATACGTAAAAGAGTATCAGGTCGAGATCGATCCCAACGCCATGCGTGCCTATAACATATCCATCATGGATGTGATGAACGCAGTACAAAAAAGCAATCTTGATATCGGTGCGGAAACGGTCGAGATCAATAAGGCAGAATACCTGGTACGCGGGCTGGGTTACATCAAAAGCGTATCCGATCTCGAAGAGGCGGTAATTACCGTACGTAATGGAGTACCGGTAATGATTAAAGATGTGGCTTTCGTCAATATTGGACCTGCTACCCGCCGGGGCGGACTCGACAAGGAAGGAGTAGAAGCGGTGGGCGGTGTTGTGGTAGCGCGTTACGGTTCTAATCCGTTAAAAGTAATTGATAACGTAAAGGAAAAGATTACCGAGATAGAAGCCGGACTGCCGCAAAAAACACTGGCCGACGGAACGGTTTCCAAAGTTTCGGTTGTACCGTTCTATGACAGGACAGGATTGATCCATGAGACTATCGGCACGCTCGAGACATCTCTCACTCACGAGATATTAATCACTATAATTGTGGTAATCGTTATTATCCTTAATCTCCGTGCATCAGTAGTCATATCCAGCATATTGCCCGTGGGGGTGTTACTCACCTTTATCCTTATGCGAAACATGGGGATAGACGCCAATATTGTAGCGCTCTCGGGGATTGCCATCGCCATCGGGGTGATGATCGATATCGGCGTGGTTTTTGTTGAGAATATTATCCGGCATATGGAGATGGAGGAGAACAAGGATAAACGAAAAGGCAAAGCATTCATCGAACTGATCCATAAAAGCGTAAGTGAGGTATCGGGTGCCGTACTCACCGCTTCACTCACCACGGTAGTGAGCTTTCTTCCTGTTTTCTTTCTTGAAGCGCAGGAAGGTAAACTGTTCAGCCCCCTCGCCTACACAAAAACTATTGCTATGTTATCGGCAGTTTTGCTGGGAATAGCTATTTTACCTACATTGACCTACTATTTCTTTTCATTCAGGATCACCTCTGAACTGGTTCGCAAGGCAGGAAATATACTGCTGATCGCCGGAGGTCTCGCATTGTTTATCTTTACCGGAGTGGGTGCTTATGCCGCCCTGCCGCTATTCGGTCTGAATAACCTTTTTGCCGGTCGCTGGAAAAATAAAAGAATACCCACTTTTATCGGTATTGGTATTGCTATCCTTACCGTAGTCTACCTACTCGCGGTAGAATGGCTCCCCTTAGGTACCTACGCAGGTATACCCCGTAATTTGGTCTTCGTAATCCTGATCATAGGTGTTATTCTGGGAGTGTTATGGTTGCTGGTAATTTACTATGAAAAGATCCTGAGATGGAGTCTTGCCAACAGATGGAAATTCATGGTTATACCAATCGTTACCGTACTGTTCGGCATTGTTATCTGGATGGGATTCGACAAGACTTTCGGAATTGTGGCTAAAGGTTTTGAAACCGTAGGCTGGAAATCATTCCGCCAGACAGGATTCTGGCAGGCGGCAAGCAATAAATTCCCGGGGATCGGGAAAGAATTTATGCCCAGCCTCAATGAAGGTTCTTTCCTGCTGATGCCTACCAGCATGCCCCATACAGGTATTGAACAGAACCTGCAATATATCGAGATGCTCGATAAACGGATCTCCAATATCCCCGAAGTAGAAATGACCATAGGGAAATGGGGACGGGTGAATTCGGCCCTTGATCCGGCACCGGCACAGATGTTTGAAAATACGATCAACTATCGTTCCGAATATATCCTGGATGAGAACGGGCGCCGGCAACGCTTTAAGGTGAACCGCAAAGGAGAATTCCTGCTGACAGACGGTTCTACCTACAACCCGGAAGAGGATGAGTTCAGGCTTATACCGGCCGATAGTCTGATCAGTTCCCGTTATGGCAAACATTTCAGGCAATGGCGTTCCCATATTAAAAGTCCGGACGATATCTGGCAGGAGATCGTGAATGTCTCTCACCTGCCCGGACTTACCTCAGCACCAAAGCTGCAACCCATTGAGGCACGTCTGGTGATGCTCTCCACCGGGATGCGGGCACCTATGGGACTAAAAGTATCGGGGCCGGATCTTGAATCCATTGAACAGGGTGGCCGGATCCTTGAAGCAGCCCTGAAAGAGATACCCTCTATCCTACCCTCTACCGTCTTCTACGACCGCGCTGTGGGTGCACCCTATATAGAGATCAAACTGAACCGTCATAATATGGCGCGATTCGGCATTACGGTAGCCGATTTACAGGAGACCATCAGTGCAGCCGTAGGGGGTATGGCTTTGACTACTACCGTGGAAGGGCGTGAGCGTTATCCGGTACGGCTCCGTTATCCCCGTGAACTGAGAGAGCATCCCGAGGAGTTGTCGAAACTGATCATTCCTACTGCCACCGGTGCACAGATACCGCTTGGCGATGTAGCCGATATCGGGTATGCTAAAGGTGCACAAATGATACAGAGTGAAAATACTTTCCTGGTAGGATATGTTATTTTCGATAAGGTTAGCGGTAAAGCAGAGGTAGATGTGGTAATGGAAGCCGATCAGTTGCTGAAAGAAAAGATTCGCACTGGAGAGATCGACCTTCCCAACGGTGTATCTTATACTTTTGCAGGAAATTATGAGCAGCAGGCACGCGCTTCCAGACGATTGCTGATCATTATACCTGTCAGCCTCATTACCATTCTCCTGATCCTCTATTTCCAGTTCAAGACAGTAACTGCATCACTGATCCACTTTTCAGGTGTGTTTGTCGCCCTCGCGGGAGGATTCATCCTACTGTGGCTGTACGGAGAACCCTGGTTTATGAACTTTTCCGTGGCCGGCACAAATATCCGGGATATGTTCCAGATGCATCCTATCAACCTGAGTATTGCCGTATGGGTGGGCTTTATCGCACTTTTCGGTATTGCCACCGACGATGGCGTACTCATGGGAACATATATCCATGACACTTTTATGGAAAGGGATCCTCAGACCAAAGATGAGATAAGGGAAGCAGTCGTCTATGCCGGACTGAAAAGAGTCCGCCCTGCAGTGATGACCACGGCCTCCACCCTGATAGCTTTCCTGCCGGTGCTTACCTCTACGGGTAAGGGCTCCGATATCATGGTGCCGATGGCCATTCCTACATTCGGCGGTATGCTGATCCAGTCGATGACGATGTTCGTAGTGCCTATCCTGCAATGCTGGTGGCGGGAAAGCGCTATCAAAAAACAACATAAGAATAATATAAAACAAAGAGATTATGAAACGATATAAAAACCTATATTGCATTCTCCTGTTGATTGCAGGTCTTACGGCCATTTCTGCGGCTGCACAGACAACCAGTCCGTTTACTGCCGCTCCTGACACCGGGCTCATATCCGATTCACTTATCGTCGCCCCTATCCCCCGGCAGGCACCCGATTCTCTCGCCCATTACCTGGAAACGGCTGCACGTAATAATCCGGGTGTGAAAGCCTATTTTCTGGCATATAAGGCATCGCTGGAGAAGATGCCGCAGGCAGGTGCTTATCCCGATCCTGAACTGGAAATCGGTTTCTTCCTGCAACCCATGGAAATACTGGACGGACGGCAGATCGCCGATTTCACATTGATGCAGATGTTCCCCTGGTTCGGAACACGCAAGGCGGCACGCACCGAAGCCAAACACATGGCCAACATGGCTTTTGAGCAATTCCGGGAAACCCGCGACAATCTTTATCTGCAGGTATATACCCAGTGGTTCCTCCTTTGCAGTTTGCAACAGCAGTTGAACAACAGCCGCGAAAACAGGGATTATCTGAAGCAATTGGAGACACTGGCCTTGCGCAAGTTTTCCGCTTCTTCGGCAGAAAACACAGGCTCCGGGGGACGTACACAAACAGCACCGGTTACGACTCCCGCATCAACTGGTACAAGTAGTATGGGGACATCAGGAAATATGGGGAGTATGGGTTCGCCTATGGGGGGAAGCGCTACCCAGTCTTCAACCTCGGGCAGTTCCATGTCTTCCATGGGATCCGGGGCAGGTATGCAAAGTATGAGCGCTTCCACCGGTATGTCGGATGTGTTGCGTATTCAATTGGAAATTGCTGAACTGGAGAACAGTATCGAAAGCATTTTGTCTCAAATCGACGCTGAAACAGCTGCCTTCAACGCGTTATTGAACAGGCCGTCCGACAATAAAGTACATCTTCCCGACTCGATCACTCCGATACCTTTTTCATTAGACGTAGCGCTAACGGCAGAGCAGATCAGTCTGAACAATCCGATGCTGGCTATGATCGATGAAGAAGGGGCGACCTACAGAGCCAAAGCAGAGATGGATAAAAAGATGAGTTATCCGATGTTAGGTATAGGCCTCCAGTATTCAGTAATCGGTAAACGTATGGATATGGGGCACGCTGGCCTGCCCGTGACAGAGATGAACGGGATGGATATGATTATGCCCATGGTCTCCATCAGCCTGCCTCTTTATCGTAGTAAATACAGGGCACAACAAAGGGAGAGCAGTATCCGGTGGCAGGCAAGCCGTCAGCAATATGCCGACACCCAGAATGCCCTGCAGACTGAACTCTACCGCACCAGGCACTCACTGGATGACGCCTCAAGAAAGATCACCCTGTATGAAAAGCAATCTCAACTCGCCCAAACAACATATCACTTGCTGGTACAGGAGTTTGTCTCGGGAAAAAGCGACCTGACCGATGTCATACAAGTACAACGTCAGTTGCTCGATTACCGTTTAAAAAAAGCAGAAGCTGTCGCCGAATACAATACGATGGTAGCTTCGATACAAAAACTCGTCTCATTTCATGATAACTAAATTGATTTGGTGATTTAATAATGGGATGATGTGATGATGAGAAAAAGGATAATGTGCTTCGCACGATAGAAGATAAATGCGCTTCGCGCAATAAACTTTTCATTTTTCACTTTTCACTTTTAATTTAAAAGATATGAACACCAAAATAAAAAAAGCAGTGAACAATAAATATGTCACGTACGGATTAATTCTGCTGGCAGGATTATTCCTGGGTTGGTTGATCTTTTCCGGCGGTCCGTCGTCAGGTGAGCAAACGACAGCGGCGGAACACGACCACGATCATGACCATGGTGAAGAGGTATGGACTTGTTCCATGCACCCGCAGATACGGATGGATAAGCCGGGAAAATGCCCTCTTTGTGCAATGGATCTGATTCCATTGAAAACAACCGGTTCGGGTGATGCCGCCATCGATCCCGACGCTATTCAATTAAGCGCAGAAGCGGTTGCGCTGGCTAATATCCAAACGACGGTCGTCAGCCGGCAGAATCCGGTAAAGAATGTCCGTCTTTACGGGACTATCCAGGTGGATGAACGGCTTTCGCAATCACAAACATCACACGTAAGCGGTCGCATCGAGAAACTTATGGTCAGCTTTACCGGAGAAAGCGTACGGCAGGGACAGACCATTGCAACTATCTACTCTCCCGAGTTGCTAAGCGCGCAACAGGAATTATTGGAAGCAATAAAGATGAAAGATATCCAGCCGGCATTGCTACAGGCGGTAAGAGAGAAACTATCGCTCTGGAAATTATCGGACGAACAGATAGCCGCAATTGAACAATCGGGGGAAGTATCACCGTTGACAGACATAACGGCAAATACCGGTGGTATTGTCGTTTCCAAGAATGTTAACCAGGGAGATTATATCAGCACCGGAACCGTTCTGTTCGATATTGCCGATCTCTCCCGGGTATGGGCGGTATTCGACGCCTATGAGTCGGATCTCCCTTTTCTGAAGGTAGGTGATAAGTTGGATTACACTCTTCAGTCACTTCCCGGAAAAACATTCTCAGGGAGGATATCTTTTATCAATCCGATTCTCGATCCGACGACGCGTACTGCCAAAGTCAGGGTTGAGACAACCAATACGCGTACAGAACTGATGCCGGGGATGTATGCCAACGCTCTTGTGAATGCTCCACTGAAGCAGTACAACAACCAAATTGTCATCCCAAAATCAGCCGTTCTATGGACAGGCAAACGTTCCATTGTCTATGTGAAACAACCTGATACCGAAACACCGGCATATCTGCTCCGGGAGGTAGAACTCGGCCCTTCACTCGGCGAAGCCTATCTGGTTCTTTCGGGGATAGAGGATGGCGATGAGATCGTGACGAATGGTGCCTTTACCATCGATGCAAGTGCCCAACTTTCGGGAAAGCGCAGTATGATGAACGATGAGGCCGGTCGCGCCGTTACCGGACACGAAAGTCACTCCATGCCGGGAAGCGGCAGTCATACGCACGATCATGCTTCCGCCGGACATGAGCATGCAATGATGACGGTACAGGGACTGTGTGAAATGTGTAAAGAGCGTATCGAGAAAGCCGCCATGAGTGTGAAAGGTGTATCTTCCGCCTCATGGGATGGAACTGCAAAGCAATTGCACCTGAATTATGATCCCGCACAGACCGATCTCGACAAGATCTCTCAGGTTGTCGCCAAAGCGGGTCACGATACAGACAAGCACAAGGCAGATCAGAAGGTCTATGATGCGCTGCCCGGATGCTGTAAGTACAGGGAGTAAACGGGCAGTAACGAACAAAAACATCCTTTTTTCGTTAAAGAAAAGGAAATTCAGATTTAAATAAACAATTAGAAAGAAGTTATTATGAAGAAGTATGCATTATCAGTAATGATTGCCGCGGCCCTATTGTTCGCCGCATGTAATTCGGGTGGTTCCAAAAGTGGTGCCGAAACATCACAAACAGAAATGGAAGCATCTGCCGGAACAGAACAACACGATGAGCATGCCGTACTTGGTGTGCAGGGACTTTGTGATATGTGTAAAAAGAATATCGAAACTGCGGCAAAAAGCGTCGAAGGTGTATCGACGGCCGAATGGGATGCGGAGAAAAAAGAACTCCATTTTCATTTCAATCCGCAACAGACTGATATCGATGCTATCAGTAAAGCAATTGCCGGAGTGGGATATGATACCGACAGGGACAAAGCCGACCAGGCTACCTATGATGCATTACCCGCCTGCTGCAAATACAGAGGTTAATTTTTCGGATTCCATTCATAATATCGGAGGCTGTCTCAGAATAATTCCTGAGACGGCTTTTTTATGTCTCAATCTTTGAGGTGAGATTGTTCATCTTTTCCCATAGTCCCAAAACTCTATCGTACTTCTGCCGCGTATCCAATTATTGATTATTGAAAAAGGGTTCCTGGTATCTCTGTAACGAGCTGTTTATATGGTTTCCGCCAACTGCACTCGCTTGACTCGTGAGTTCGCCGCTTTTCTCTTTCTCCATGTTTTGCTTTGCATCAGCGATTTCATTTGTGTGATTGCTGTTTTATTCGGAAAAATTCAAGTGAACTTGATTTTTTTCCCGGCTTTCACTATATTTAGAGAATATAGGAGGCGCCTCGGAAAAGCTCAAACAAGTTTGGCTTTTCTCTCGGCTTTCACTATATTTGCAGGAATTTGAAATCATGAATAACAATTCGATTATATCATTTCGTGAAATCACATTATCGTTCCACAAGGATAAAATCGCAATTGCACATAAGTCCATTTAAGTTCCAAGTATATAAAAAACTAAAAGCAAATGAAACGATTTTTTCTATTACCGGTACTTCTTACTCTCGGTCTGGTTTTATACGGAAAACCGGTATTGCCTGAAATCCTGAGTGACGGGATGGTGTTGCAACAAAACAGCAGGGTGAATATATGGGGAAAAGCTGAACGGGGCAAAACAGTGGAAGTCAAGCCTTGTTGGAGCAAAACCGCAGTACGTGTTACAGTAGACAATACAGGTAACTGGATCGCCGTGATCGAGACACCCGAAGCAAGTTTTACCCCACGTACTATCACGATTTCCGATGGTGAAGAGGTAGTGCTTGAGGATATCCTGATCGGTGAGGTCTGGCTGGCTTCCGGACAGAGCAATATGGAGATGCCCCTGAACGGCTTCTGGAATAATCCCATCATGAATGCGAACGAAACCATCGCCCTCTCCGGTCAATACCCGGCCATTCGGTTTGTCACAATCCCCAAAACACCGTCATTTGACCCTCTCGAGAGCGTGGAGGGGCACTGGCAGGTATGTAATCCGGCTAACTCACCAGGGTTCAGTGCTACGGCATTTTTCTTTGCCGAGATGCTTCATAAATCGATGAATGTGCCCGTAGGGATCATCGTTTCTTCATGGGGTGGTACAAGAGTAGAGGGATGGATTAACAGGGAAATCCTCGAGACCTATCCCGATGTGGATTTGAACGAAGAAGCAGTCAACAAATTACATCCAATGGCCCGTCCGCTATTGATGTACAACGGCATGATACACCCGCTCACTAATTACGTGATAAAAGGTTTTATCTGGTATCAGGGTGAATCGAATGTCGGTGCCCATCAGGTATATGCGGAACGTCTTCACAATATGGTGACTCTCTGGCGCAAGCAATGGAATAATCCCGAACTCCCTTTCTACTATGTGGAAATAGCCCCTTTTGAATATGGGAATGCCAATGATACCGGTGCAGCCTATCTACGCGAAGCACAGTTTAAGGCACAGAAACTGATCTCCCACAGCGGAATGATCTCCACCAACGATCTGGTGGAACCTTATGAATTGCGTAATATCCACCCACGTAATAAGACTGATGTAGGAAAGCGACTTGCATTTATGGCACTCAACAAAACCTATGGATATGAGCGGGTAGCTGCCCACGGACCCGAATATCATTCAATGGAGATCCGTGACGGAAAAGTAATTGTCTCTTTCGATCATGCAAATGAAGGCTTCAACCGGACAGACGGTATAGAGGGGTTCGAAATTGCTGCGGAAGACGGCCAGTTCCTTCCCGCACAAGCAATAGTACGCGATGGCAAAGTGGAAGTATACCGCGAAGGTGTTGACCAACCCGTAGCTGCCCGTTATTGCTTCAAAAACTTCCAGACAGGCAACCTCGCCGGAATACGCGAATTACCCGTAGTACCGTTCAGAACAGATTCGTTTGAGAAATAAGAAGAATGATTGTTCCCATTTCACGGGTATTTCTTAAACAAAATCGACCAACCATTTTACAATCCAATAGTTGGTCGATCTTTTTATTCGATTAAAATTCTCCTCTCTTTGGACGTTCACGATAACATTGGTTAATCGGGATAGCCGACTGATTGCGTCAACAATATCTCCTGATTGGGTTCCAGACTGAGTAATCCGCTCAACTTATCCTTATCGAACGAACCGCGGACAACCACACCCAACCCTTCGGACGCGCAATACAAATAAACGTTTTGCGCCACAAACCCACAGTCGGTATAGGCATATTCCTTGCCTGACGCTTTTCCAAGGTCTGAAACAAACACCAGGTTAAGAGCCGCCCGGGCGACAAAATCCTGGGTTCCGGCCTGAGCGCGATGATCGCCTTTTTTTACTTCTTTAAGGAGATGGTTACGGGCATCATAAAAATAAACTCCGTTCTTCGTCGTTACATACAACTCCAGTTCCTGGCGGTTGTTTGCCGTCGGCGCAGTACGTTTGTCGTCACGGTTGAACCCGTTGGCCGCCCATAACAGATCGGACAGTTGCTGAAGGGTTAATTCCCTGTCCTGATAAGAACGGGTAGATTTCCGTTCGTTCAGAGCCTGCATCAGGGGTTTTCCTCCGGTCCTGTCGGGTGCAGGTAAAGTAATATCCTGAGCCCATACAGAACAACCCATAATAAGAAGAGATGATAAAATAATAAATCGGTTCATAATAAATAATTTTAAGACTATATTTTTTTCGCTTTACTCCTGAGAAGTTCCCGTACCGTAACTCCCCAGATTTTCAAATCATTTTCTGTCCAGTGGCTTGCCGGCGAAGTGGTGTCTTTTACCATGGAGCAAAGCTCATCTTTATCTGCAACAGACCACATCACATAACTTAACCGATGCTTGTCCATCAGTTGTACCCAACGATCCCATTCTTCCATGTCAAACGAGCCGGTTCCGGAAGCTTCGGTAGCAGCGCATTCCGATACAAACACCGGAATACCTTTATTGAGGGCATATTCTACGCGGTCACGCAAATACTGTTTATGGGTTGCCGAATAAAAATGGACGGTGTACATTATATTGTCATATCCCGTGATAGGATCATCCGCTGCCAGGTGGATATCCTGCGACCAATGCGGCGAACCTACAAGGATCATATTTTTCGGGTCGATCCCCCGGATTGTCTTGATTATTTCTTCAGAGTATGCTTTTACATCTTCCCACGAATCGTACTCCGGCTCATTGAATATCTCATAGAGAATGTTGGGGTAATCTTTGTATTTGGTGGCTACTGTCGCGAAAAAATCTTTGGCATCTTCTGTCAGAATGGTATGACTGTGCCAGTCAACGATCACATAGATACCATCGGCAATAGCCGCGTCGATCACCCTGTAGAGGAGATTATACGCTTGTTCAGGGTTATCCAGGAAAGCACCGTCTGGTTCGACACCGATTGCCGCCCTTACAACGGTACAGTTCCAGTCTGTGGCTAACCATCTTACGGTTCCTTTGTTATAAAACCGTGGCCACCAGTTGTGCCATCCGAAGCTCACACCGTGAAGCGCCGTCACTTCACCGTGCTGGTTCACCATCCGGTTGCCCTGTACCGACAGCTGACCATTCAACTCAACAAAACTCTTTTCCTCCTGCTGTATATCAGATCCCTGCGAACAGCCTTGTAAGAGAGACAAAATAATTCCCCCGATTATAAGGATAAATTTTCTATTCATACTATTTTGATTAAGTACCCGATTAGAATTCAGTCTGAAATAGCCGTCGTTATACGCATAAAGCACCTGCTCCAAGAATGCCGATATTATGCAGGTCGGAAGTCAGGATCTGAATTTTATCTACTGACTTAGGATAAGGAAAATCTTTGAGATTCTCATACATTGAGTCTTTAAAGAGGTCAAATGATTTAGATATGGAACCTCCGAAAATAATGGCCTGTGGATCAAGGATCAATAGTATTACCTTTACTAACACGGAGATATGTTTTCCGTATTGGCTATATATTGCGATTGAGTCTCTGTCGCCTTCGCGTGCTTTTAACGCAATTTCGTATCCTGAACGGCCTGTCGTCCGGGTAAAAAAACGACTTCCGCAATATTCTTCAAGGATCGAATCAAGGTAAGGTATTTCTCCAAACTCTCCGGAACCGCAGTTGGAGTCAAATAACAGATGATTATCCTGAATGATGCCACCTCCTACACCTGTCCCTAACGTAATACCCACAAAATTTTGAAAATCCTTGCCTTTACCATAGATTTTCTCTCCATAAGCAAAACAGTTGGCATCATTGTCAATATGAACAGGTAATTCAAATTCTGCCTCAAGCAGTGATTTCAGATGTACTTCATCCCAATTTTTTATATTCTGTACATTGTAAACGATTCCCTTCTCTCTGTCCACCACGCTCGGAACACCTATTCCAATCGCCCTGGTATCGGTAGTCTTTAGCTGCCGGATGAGTTCTTTCAGTATATTCAACGTCTTATCGCCCCCCTCCTGGGCGCAAGTGTCCACGGTAATCTGTTCAATTATAATATCACCTTCAATCCGGCCTCCTACAATGGAAGTACCTCCAATATCAATACCAAGAATGCTTTCCATATATTTGCTTTATTTTAATTTTATATACAAATATAGCGAAAGCCGAGAGAAAAATCAAGTACACTTGAACTATTCCGTATATTTAATCGTCCATTAATAATGAGACAGGATCGGAAAGGTAGTCCATCACCCTCTTGACAAAGCGTGTGGTTTCCCCACCGTCTACAATGCGGTGGTCGACCGTAAGCGATACCGGCATGATATTGCCTATGACAATTTCATCATCTTTCACGATAGGCGTCTTCAGGATACGCCCGATACCCAGTATACCGGCTTGCGGGTAATTGATCACCGGGGTAGCAAAGATACCGCCTATGGACCCAAAACTGGTAATAGTGAAAGAGCCCTCTTTCATATCCTCCAGTGCCAGTTTTCTCTCCCGCGCCTTTTGAGCCAGTTCTCCTATCTTTTTCGCTATCTCGAAAATAGATAAACGATCAGCATCCCGGATTACAGGTGCCACCAATCCGTCGGGTGCATCCACTGCAATCGCAATATGGTAACGGTTGCGGAAGATCATCCGGTTATTTTCGGTATCAATCTGGGAATTGAGTTGGGGATGCTGCTTCAATGCCTGCGCTACAGCTTTCACGACAAAGGAAAGATAGGTTAGTTTTACATCTTTGCCGGCAAATTTTGGTTTGTATTTCGTGACTACCTCCTTCAATACGGATATCTCCACCTCTTCAAAAACCGACATATGTGCCGCGTTATGTTTGGAGTGAAGCATATTCTTTGCAATGGTTTTCCTGATTTGAGTAAGCGGTTTGTAAGTTACATCCTCTATTCCGGTTGTAAAAGCATCTGTTCTGCCACTTGTCTCTGCTGATGGTGATTTGAAATTCAGGATATCCTCTTTCTTTACTCTTCCGGAGGGGCCGCTGCCCGGCACTTCATTGATATTAATACCCATCTCTTTCGCCATGGCGCGTGCAACCGGCGTCGCAAGCACTTTTCGCACCCCTGCGTCCGATCTTTCCGTTTCGGAAGATCCTTCATCGCTTGCAGCCAATAAAGATCCTTCACCGGCCAATTCCATAGTGCCTACCACCGCTGCGTCATCTTCCGATTCCGAAATGGCCTGGACTGGCACTCCTGCTTCCACGACTGCCTGTTTTTCTGTAACAGCACTTTCCTGAACCTTCTCATTACTTTCCGCACTTTCTCCTGTACCCTCTATTTCAATCTCTACTAACGGGGAACCGACCTGGATTACATCTCCCACATTACCATAACGTGCGGCAATAGTTCCACTTCTCGGCGAAGGGATATCAGCTACCACCTTGTCTGTCTCCATCTGCACGAGAGAATCGCCTACTTTCACACTATCACCTTCAGATACAAACCATTCCAGGATGGTTCCTTCTTCCAGTCCTTCGCCTAAATCGGGGAAATTAAATATAAACCTCATACGATTAAAAATTTAAAATTCAAGATTCAAGATTCAAGATTTGACTTCGTCGATATTCAATTCTAAATTTCTTGACTTCTCAACTTCTTGATTTCTTTTAGAATTTAACGCTTTTCTCGATTTCATAAAAAATACGGTCAGGTGAAATAATATAATATTTTTCTCCCTGGGCCAGAGGCACAATTGTATCGAATCCCATTACTCTTCTTGGTGGTGCTTCCAAATAGAGGAAAGCTTCTTCATTGGCTATGGCGATTAATTCCGATCCCACACTGAAAGATTCGTGCGCTTCGGCCACTACGATCATCCGTCCCGTTTTACGTACAGAATTGCGGATAGTCTCCCGGTCGATAGGATATATGGACCGCAGATCGATCAGCTCTACCGAAATACCTGCTTCGCGTGCCATCGCAATTGCTTTCTGACACTCACGGATCATGGCGCCAAAAGCCACCACTGTAATATCTGTTCCTTCCTGCACTACTCTGGCCTTGCCAAGGGGAAGGCTGAATTTCTCTTCCGATACCTCTTGTTTGATGGCACGGTAAACCCGTTTCGGTTCCATAAAGATAACGGGATCATTGCTCTCAATAGCCGAGATCATCAATCCTTTCGCATCATGCGGAGTGGAAGGGATCACCACTTTGAGTCCCGGTATATGTGCAAAGAGGGCTTCGGGGCTGTCGGAGTGATGTTCCAGTGCATTCACACCACCACCGTAGGGAAAACGGATCACCAAAGGAACTGCATATTTTCCACGGGAACGGTTCTGCATACGGGATACGTTAGATAGTATCTGGTTAAACGCAGGAAAGGTAAAACCTTCGAATTGCAGTTCCACAACCGGTCTGAGTCCCGACACAGCCATACCTAATGCTGTACCTACGATACCCGACTCCGCCAGCGGGGAATCGAACACCCGATCGACGCCGTATTTCTGCTGCAACCCTTCGGTCACACGAAAAACGCCACCTTCCACTCCTACGTCTTCACCGTAGATGACAATACTCTTATCTTCATTCAGTTTTATATCGAGCGCATTGTTTATCGCTTTCACCATTGTCATTACGCTCATCTTCTGTTCTCCTTCCAGCTTAAGAATTGTTCGTACTCCATCTTTTGTCTCTTTAATTCGTCCGGCATATCGGTGTACATATGTCCGAATATATCCTCCCATGGATAGGATTTATTATTCTCCGCTTCCACAAACTGGGCATCGATCTCCGACTTATATTCTTCAATGAGCTTTTCTTCATCGATATCCCATATCCCTTTACTTTCCATATAACGCTGCAGACGGATCAGCGGATCGGTCAGTCCCCACCTCGTTTCCTCATCCTTCCCCCGGTATTTCGAGGGATCATCGGAGGTGGTATGTGCACCGCGACGGTAAGTGAATGCTTCGATCAGCACGGCGCCCTTCCCCGCACGGGCATATTCGGAAGCTGTTTTATAGGCGAGGTACATGGCAAAAAAATCGTTGCCGTCCACCTTGATACCCGGAATACCAAAAGCGACCGACTTCACGGCCAGGTTGATCGAATTGGTCTGTAACTTCACCGGCACGGAGATAGCATACTGATTGTTCTGTATGGTGAAAACCACCGGAACCTGCCATACCCCGGCAAAATTCAAACCTTCACTGAAATCACCTTCCGAAGTGCCTCCATCACCGATAAAAGTATACACCACCTCATCCTTTTTCTGGTATTTCACGGAATAGCCAATACCGGTAGCATGGTGAAACTGTGTCCCGATAGAGATGGCTATAGGCAACACATGGCGGACATTTTTGAAACTGCCGCCATGTTCATTCCCGAGGTAAAACAGGAACATCTCTTTCATGGTAACCCCTTTTGCCAACAGGGTGCCCATTTCACGAAAGGCGGGTACCAGCCAGTCCTCCTCACGGATATTCATTCCGGCAGCAATATGGATGGCCTCCTGCCCTATATTGGGGGTATAGGTATACATCCGTCCCTGACGTTGATAGGAAACAGCCATCTCGTCGGCTATCCGCTCATATAACATCTGTTTATACGCCTCTATGACCGTCTCGTCATCCAACACAGGCATCAACTTTTCATTCACCACATCGCCCTCATTGTCGATGACTTGCAACATTTTATCTTCTATTGGATTGAAGTCACGAAAAATCGCAGGTAAATCATTTTGGATCATTTATCTGTCTATTTTGAACGTTTTTGTTAAGCTAAATGAGTATAGATCGAACTTGTTCGGGCTATATCATAGCGAGAATTATTTCGATAAGCGAATACCTAGTCAAAACAAGTTTTGCCTTTGTTGAGCTCAGAAATAATGCAATAAAATTGAAAACGACTAATTTTAATGAACATATTTAAATAACACTTCGCTGTGAATTTTAAATAACCCTCTGCTGTGAATATAACAGTCCGATCAATAAATAGTTCTTAAAAGAGGCTCAAACGGGTCTAAAAAATACTTACAAACGAATAAAAAGACATGTAGGTGAGTCAAAGCCTGTAGCTCATCCGGTAAACCATAAATCGTAGAAATAAAAACGACTAAACAATAACGGGGCAAATACGTTCTTTCCATAATAAATAAGTATTATGGAAGAGAGATTACAACAGCAAATCAATTTTATCCTTGAAACGGACAAACTCAAAAACGTAATTCGCAGAAATTTTTTAGCCGACGATTCACGGCGGGAAAATACGGCAGAACATTCATGGCACGGCATATTGCTCGCACAGATCTTCTTTGAGTATGCGGAAAACAAGTCGGAGCTCGATTTACTGCATATTATAAAAATGATTACCGTCCACGATCTGGTAGAGATCTATGCCGGGGATACATTTATCTTCGACGAGGCAGGATATGAAGACAAATTTGAACGGGAAAACGCAGCTGCCAAAAAACTTTTTTCCCTCCTCCCCGGGAACCAGGCGGAAGAGTACTATGCCCTCTGGTTGGAATTTGAACGCGAAGAGACTCCCGATGCCATTTATGCGTGCAGCATCGACAAAATCATGCCGGTTATGCTAAATACATACAGTAAAGGTACCAGCTGGCGGGAAGCCAACATAACATCGGAGCAGGTTTTCAGAACGTTGAAAGTTCTCGAAAAAGGGCCTGCGACTGTCTGGAATCTCCTTCATCAACTCGTTAAGATCTCGGAAAAGAAACAAAACCTGATGTAGTCACAATCCACTAATATTATTAATTTTGCACCCTCATTCCGGATTCTTATAAAACAGGTAGAAGATCAGGTGAAAAGAATTGGAATGCAACGGAAGAAATAACATCTCAATGGATTCATACACTGAAACGGAAGAAAAACGACAGCCAATAAGTATAGTGCAGTCAAAAGTGATAACTCAAAAAACGATTTATACAATCTTATTCACGATTAGTTTTGCTCACTTGCTCAATGATATGATGCAGTCCGTTATTCCTGCCGTATATCCCATTATTAAAGAGAAATTTAATTTTTCATTCACACAGATAGGCATAATAACACTTACCTTTCAATTCGCTTCTTCTGTATTACAACCCTTTATCGGTTTTTATACGGACAAACGACCAAAACCATTTTCACTTTCTATAGGAATGAGTTTTACATTGACAGGGCTTATTGTCTTGTCGATCGCCTCTAATTTTTACGCCTTTCTCCTGGCTGTTACTCTTGTAGGTATAGGTTCTTCGGTATTTCATCCGGAATCCTCAAAAGTGGCACAATTAGCGTCAGGCGGACGAAAAGGACTTGCTCAATCGATTTTTCAGGTAGGAGGAAATTTCGGAAGTGCCATGGGTCCGCTTTTAGCGGCATTGATTGTCATACCTTTCGGACAACCTGCTATTATATGGTTTACCCTGGCGGCTCTGCTGGCTATCCTTATTCTCTTCAGGGTTGGAAGATGGTATCAGGCGCACTTGCATATAAAACTCACAGCCCATGGCAAGGTACAGGCAGAAAAAGCCAATACATTACCCCGAAAAAAGGTAATTGGCTCATTAATCATACTGCTTTTCCTCATTTTTTCCAAGTATTTTTATATGGCAAGTATGACAAGTTATTTCACATTTTTCCTGATTGAAAAATTTAATGTTTCCGTTCAGCACTCGCAGTTATACTTATTTACCTTCCTTGCAGCTGTGGCTGCCGGGACAATTGCAGGGGGACCTTTAGGAGACCGTTTTGGCAGAAAATACATTATCTGGTTTTCGATACTCGGAGCAGCTCCCTTTGCCCTTTTCATGCCTCACGTCAGCCTTTGGGCTACAATCATCCTTGCAGTGTTTGTAGGTCTAATCCTTTCATCTGCATTCTCGGCCATACTGGTATATGCGACCGATCTTGTGCCGGGAAAAGTGGGAATGATCGCAGGTCTGTTTTTTGGAATGGCTTTCGGTATGGCTGGTATCGCCTCTGCCTTCTTTGGTTGGCTTGCAGATAAAACAAGCATTGAATTTGTATTCAATATTTGTGCTTATTTACCCTTAATCGGAATAAT
>WPCJ01362188.1_pt1 | contig 92571 bp, 56 predicted proteins | sample 5399831 | NCBI WGS metagenome assembly WPCJ01 (sample SAMN12869470, study PRJNA574797) | sludge metagenome | isolation source: wastewater treatment of pH10 | place: China:Beijing | collected 2019-05-20
ATATTGGGTATATCCGTGTTCGACAAGACGCCGATTCGTGAACTACTCACAGAACAACATCAATTCAATCAAAATGTCAAAGAGCAACTAAATTTATTTGAATAAAAAATTATTTCAATTTTAAACGCAACAGTACAAATTTTTCACTATTAATTTTTCACTTTTCACTATGTAAATTTTCTGCCGTCATTCGCCTTAGTACAAGTAAATTTGGCTGTACCCTCGTTCCTAAGAAAACTTACTTTTAGCTTTTAGTTTACAACCTCTTTATTTCAATAATATGAAAATCCGTTTACTCTTTATTCTTTTTCTTTTCCTTTTATCGGAAAACGTTCCGGCTCAGAAGTATCTTTCAGAGAGAATTTTTCAGGGACAATTTGTCGAAGATGAAATAACACGTGCTTATATTACTCCTGTAAAAATAGTCTGGCAATCAGATAATAAAAACAAACAGGTAAAAAATTCTGAAGTATTGTTGACACAGTTCAACGGTCAGCTTTCTACCAGTGGAGAAGGAATGTGTCTGCTCCGGTCGGATAATGAAACACAAGCTTCGATTTTACTGGATTTCGGAAAAGAACTATACGGAGGGATAGAAATTGCAGCCGCGATAAGGGCTGATAAAAATCCCGTCAGAGTCCGTATCCGACTGGGTGAATCCGTTTCAGAGGCCATGAGTGACTGCATAGACAATAGTGTTCCCGGGATGAGTTCGGCTACCAATGATCATTCTTTGAGAGATTATACTTTGGAACTCCCATGGCTGGGAACCATAGAGGTTGGTAATTCCGGATTTCGATTTGTACGAATAGACCTGCTGGATAAAGATGTTGATTTGCCGATCCGGTCTGTAAGAGCGATCTTTCGATACAGGGATATCCCTTATCTGGGTTCATTCAAATGTGACAACGAGCGATTGAACAAAATATGGGAAACAGGTGCTTATACCGTCCATCTGAATATGCAGGAATACCTGTGGGACGGAATAAAGCGCGACCGATTGGTATGGCTGGGAGATATACATCCGGAGATCATGGCGATCAATACCGTGTTCGGCAATCAGGAAGTAGTGAAGAAAAGCCTCGATTTCGGAAGAGACACTACTCCCCTACCCGCATGGATGAATGGAATTTCTTCTTATTCTTTATGGTGGATAATCTCACATCGCGATCTATATCTGTACCATGGCGACCTGGATTATCTGAAAGAGCAACAGACCTATTTATCGACATTGGTTCACCAAATCATTTCAAAGATAGGACCTGACGGCAAGGAAAATCTTGATGGAGGACGTTTTCTTGATTGGCCTACAGCAAGAGACTCCAATGTAATCCATGCCGGACTCCAGTCCTTGACTGTGATGGCCATAGAGGCAGGAAAAGATATTGCCGGATGGTTAAACGACAACGAACTCAAAGATGTATGTACAAGGGCATCTGAGTCGTTGCATAGACATCTTCCGTCCGACTATGGAAACAAGCAGGCAGCAGCATTACTCGCCTTAGCAGGTATACTGGCTCCTGATCAGGCATCACCGGTCATTCTTAAAAATGGAGCCAATGACTTCGCAACCTTCTATGGCTATTATATGCTGGAAGCATTGGCAAAAGATGCCAGATATCAGGAAGCAATGGATATTATTTCCGAGTACTGGGGAGCAATGCTCGACTTAGGTGCAACCACGTTTTGGGAAAATTTCAATTACGAAGAGCGATTAAATGCTATACCCATCGACCAATTGCCCGACCCATTGAAATTCAATATCCATGCCGACGGGGGCGATCACTGCTATATTGGCCTCAGAGCGAGTCTCTGCCACGGATGGGCATCCGGCCCTACAGCGTGGTTGACGGCACACGTATTGGGTATCCAGGTGATGGACCCCGGCTCAAAAGTAATCCGTATTCGTCCGAATCTGGGAAATCTTAACTTCGCAGAGGGATCATTTCCTACACCATATGGCATTGTAACAGTAAAACACAAGAGACAACCCGATGGTAAAGTAAAAAGTGAAATAGATGCACCAAAAGAGATAAAGATTATGTGATATTTATTCGATAATCCATACATGGGTTATAAAACAGGCCTTACGATTCAAAAGAGGAATTACATTAAAACAATTTACAGATGAAAACACAGACTTTTATTTCATTCTTTAGTCTATTAGGATGTATTGTAAACTTCCCATTTTTTTCTCCTAAAAGCATAGCTCAACCGGTTCGAGTTAACACCTCTGTACCCGATTTGGTGTTAAATGGCAATCCGGCGGGTATAAAATGGGTTTGTGGATGAAACTGCCCAGATAGTCAATAATGACAATTACGTAGAACTGACTCCATCACAGCATAAACCCAACGGAGTATGGATGTCGTTTACAGCTCCTCTCGTATTAGGGACAGACCTTGAAGGAGAGGCACGTAACCCCAAACAAATCCATTTCTACGATTTTGCTTCTGCCGGTAACACATAGATGAATAAGGTCCGTTACAGGGTATGGATTCCTGAAACACTGAATGTAGGAAATGAACTGTATGAACCATACAACATAGAATAACAAAAATGGTTGACGACATACGTTGAGGTACTCATGCGATTGTATCCGGGTCAGATTTGATCTGATATACTATCCCATGTGAGCGTAGGATGGGATAACAGTCCCCGTACCGGAAAAAGCGCAGTAATAAAGAACAATACCCCTGAAAATTTCAAAAAGGCGCTTCGTGATGCAAAAGCCTACGTAGACACTCATTCAAATCAAGCGCCCCTTATTACAATAAACAGTTGGAATGAATGGACAGAAACAAGCTACCTACAACCCTGTAATGTTTTTGGATATGGATATCTGGAGGCCGTGAAAAGAATATTCAAATAAAAGGTAAAAGAGACACATCCCGGCTATTGATGTGAATCAAATAACCGGGATGTGATTTATTCTAATGTTGATCTATCTGTAATAAATACTATTCATCAATTACTGTCAATCATTTTGCATTTCTGCAGGAATGTATGGAAAGACAGAGCGCCTGTTTATCATTACGAGGAATACAGGGAATGACAGTTTTAACATTAAAAATCATTCTATATAGTTTTAATACCATTTTTTACAGTTATAAACAATATAACTCCCTTTATATTTGCAGCATATTTAAAATAAAAAATCTCTATAGCAAGTAGATAATACCGAATAAAATTTTTTAATAGTGCAGTTTTATTACCGAGCACAAATTATTACTGCTCTATTATATAGTATCATGTCGGATTATTTACATAAGGCTAAAAAATAATATGATGCCGTTCAATTGTATTTTTCTCCCAATAATTATCTGTCCTTATCATAGGGATGGAGATATACAATTTTACCCCCCCCCCCCCCGTTAACTTCAGTTAACATATTCAACCTCAATAATAACAATATCCCCTTGTCAGCGAATGCTGATAAGGGGATATATGCACATTACCTTGTGAGGAGTAAGATTATTATCTACACAAAGAAAGACTTTCGGTTACATCATAGAGAAGGGAGGAAAAAACGCTTCCATCATTAACACGACTCTTATCCTGGAAAATTTACCGGGAAATATCAGACAATTGTAAAAATCCATGCAGATTCTAATTATTAATCCAAACAAATGAAAGAATGAAAAGAAAAATTTTAAATCTGACGAGAGGAATGATGGTCACATTACTGTGGTCACTTTCCGTAGGTATGTTTGCTCAGAACATAACCGTAAAAGGTAAGGTCACTGACAATTCGGGAGAGGTCTTAATCGGTGTCACAGTGCAGGTGCAGGGTACATCCATTGGCACAGTTACCGATATCGATGGTATCTTCACTCTTCCCAATGTTCCAGCAAGTGCAACATTGGAAGTTTCGTATGTGGGTATGCAAACACAAATAATCAATGTAGCGGGACGGGCATCTATCAATGTTACTTTAAAAGAAGACACGGAAGTACTGGACGAAATAGTTATTGTAAGCTACGGGACTCAAAAAAAGAGAAACGTGACGGGAGCCATACAAACCGTGGGAGGAGATAATCTGACAGATCTGCCTGTGGGCCAAATCGGACAAAAGCTACAGGGAAAAGTAGCCGGTGTGCAAATTAACCAATCAACAGGAATACCGGGACAAGGAATAGGATTCAGGATCAGGGGGGCAGCCTCAATAAACAATTCAAGTGAACCCCTGTTCGTTGTGGATGGACTACCTATTTCTACAGGTTTGAATAACATCAATCCCGATGAAATCGAATCCTTTTCGATTCTGAAAGATGCTGCGGCAACCTCACTATACGGTTCAAGAGCAGCGAATGGCGTCATTCTTATCACAACTAAAAAGGGAAAATCCGGCAGGACCAATGTAGAATTCAATGCAAACTATGGTATCCAATCACTCGAAGATCAGAGCGAAATGGATATTATGAATGGCGCTGAATTTGCACAATTCAAAAAAGAATATTACGAGGATGCGGCAAAATATGAAGGTTATACCGGAGGTGTCCCGGAAGTATATCAGAATCCTGAAAAATACGGAGAAGGTACTGACTGGTACAGGGAATTAACAAGAACAGCACCCATCCAGAATTACAGTTTATCGTTATCAACCGGAAAAGATAATTTTACATCGGCTGTTTTTTTAAATTATTTCCAACAGGATGGGGTTATAAAAAACTCAAACTTCCGAAGAATTTCTTTGCGCGCAAATAATGATTACAAAGTAAACGAGTATGTTACATTAGGATTAAATGTATCGCCGGTAATGCAGATTTTCAACAATCAAAATACGGATGGAGACCGTCAAATCCTAAGTGCGGCTATGATTGCCGATCCGTCTCTGAGCCCCTATGATGAAAACGGAGAACTGACAGTTTCTTTGGTCTCCCCCGGGATGTTTCCACAACCCAACTGGATACGTTATCTGGATGAAAGGTATAATAATTACAGGATACTCACTTTGTTAAGTAATGCATTTGCAGAAGTAAACCTTTTCGACGGATTGAAATATCGATTTCAAACGGGAGTCGATATCGGCAATCGAAGACAAAGGATATGGACTCCTTCAACCGCCGGAGGAGGACTATTTACGGCACCTCCGGTAAAAGCGACAGCCAATTATAATTCAGCTATATACTATAACTGGACGATAGAAAATATGCTTTCTTATGACAAATCATTTGGAGATCATACTATTGGCGCATTACTTGGCTATACTACCCAAAAATATAATTATGAGTGGGGAAATCTTTCCGGTACGGATTTTCCGGATGATGATATTTCCTGGATCGATGCGGCAGCCACAAAGAATGGAGGCAGTGGGGTAACGGAATGGAGCATTTCATCCGTTCTCGGAAGAGTTGACTACAGCTTTAAAGACCGTTATTTATTACAAGCGAATATCAGACGCGATGGTAGTTCGAGATTTGGATCGGGTAATAAATACGCCAGTTTTCCATCTTTATCGGCAGGCTGGATCATTTCGGATGAAAATTTCATGGAACCTTTATCTTCGGTTTTAAATTATTTGAAAGTAAGAGCCAGCTGGGGAATTACCGGTAATTTCAACATTGGGGACTATGCCTATATTGCATCCATCGGAAAAAGGGATTATGTTTTCGGAGGGACTTTAGCACCCGGTAAATCTCTGAATGGAATAGGGAATAATCAATTAACATGGGAAGAAACAACACAAACAGATATAGGTATCGATATCGGCCTGTTTAATGACCGCGTTTTCTTAATGTACGATTATTATAAAAAACAGACCAACGGAATGTTATATGCCATCGACATCCCATGGTCATCCGGATTCTCCAGTATTGCTGCCAATGTAGGAAATTTCGACAGTTGGGGACACGAATTTTCATTGGAAACACGAAACTTTGTCGGAGATTTTCAATGGAAAACCAATCTGAATGTAACATTCAATCGGAATAAGGTCACTAAATTGAGTACCAACGATACCCCTATCGGAGGATACGGGAATCAATTGGATTGGAATAGATTACAGGTAGGAGAACCTATAGGTATCCTAATGGGCTTTGTATATGATGGCGTTTATATGACAGAAGAAGAATTCAATTCCCAACCGAAACATGCTTCCTCTGAAATTGGAACGGTAAGGATGAAAGACATAAGCGGCCCCGATGGAGTCCCCGACGGTAAAATCGACAACTACGACAGGACAAAAATCGGAGATCCGAATCCCGATTTCCTTTTTGGGATTACTAATGAATTCTCATGGAAGAACTTCGATCTTAGCGTCCTGATTAACGGAAGCGTCGGAGGTGATATATTTCTAGGCGCTTATGAAAATACGTTGAATCTGGACGGTGTATTTAACGTACTGAAAATCGTGAAAGACAGGTGGCGTTCGCCTGAAAACCCGGGAAACGGGATTGTACCCAGAACAAAAGCCGGAACTACCGAATTGTACCGCTTTAATCATAGCGGTTGGATTTATGACGGATCATATGTCACATTAAAAAATGTAACATTAGGCTATACGTTACCCATTAAATCGAATCCTTTCGTCAATAAGGTACGTCTTTATTTTTCGGGACAACAACTTCTGACATTGACCAAGTACCCCGGATCAAATCCCGAAATCAGCAATAACAACACTTTAAGCTGGAGAGGTTTGGGTGTCGACAGAACAACGTATCCTATTCCGAGAACATTCTCTTTTGGATGCAATATATCCTTTTAATAAAAATCCGTAACATTTAAATCATTTGAAAATGAAAAAATTAGTTATATTCGTTTTTATTGCCATATTTACCTCATGCTCTTCCGATTTTCTGACATTATATCCGGAAAATCAATCCAATGAAGGTAATTTCTTCAAAACGGAAAATCATTTTGAACAGGCGCTGAACGGAGCGTACAGCAATTTAAGAGATATTTCGGCCCAACAAGGGTTTCTGATGGGGGAAATGAGATCGGATAACACTCATTATACCAGATACAAACCGGATAGAGGTATTCATATCTTGTACCGGGAAAATATCGCAGATTTTATTGTAGATGATCAGAATCAATGGGTCGGATATATGTGGACAGGATGTTATAGTGGTATTTCAAAAACCAATACAGTCATTGACAGAATCGCCGGAACCAGTTTATCGGATAATTTCAAAAATGAGATCATAGGACAGGCTAAATTCCTGAGGGCATTCTACTACTTCCAATTAGTACGATGTTTCGGGGGAGTACCACTGCAACTGACTGAGGTGACTGACGCATCCAATGCCTTTCCCGGACCCAAAGTTCCGGTGGAACAAGTATATGAAGCCATCATCGCAGATATAACAGAAGCGATAGATAAACTACCTCCTGTCACTTTTCCCCAAAATGGAAGAGCAAATAAAGGTGCTGCAAAAATGTTATATGCCTATGTACTTATGACAAAACCGAATCCCGATCAGGGAGCTGCCGAAACTCAATTGAAAGACATCCTGACAATGGGATATGATTTGTTGCCCGATTACAAAGACGTATTCGAGCCTGGGAACAAGTATAGTAAAGAACATATGTTTTCGGTACAATTCCTACAGGGAGACCAGGGGCAACAAAGTATGTTTCTGTACTGGTTTATGCCAAAATCAAATGAAGCCAAAGTCATCACCGGTATTGATGCATCCAACACAATATTAACAGGAGGGTGGAATGTTCCGACTCCGGCAATGATTGCGTCTTATGAAGAGGGTGACCTGCGTTTGGATCCATCCATAGCAATGGCCGTGGGGAAAACAGACGGGGACATGATGACTATCGATGCCGTTTTAACGGTACACGATCCTCAGATTCAGGAATACGAAGTAGCCCGACCATTCGTAAACAAGTATAATCACCCTCATGCAAAATTCCAGAATACTGATGACAACTGGCCTATTTACAGGTATTCCGATGCTTTATTGCTCCTCTCGGAATGTTTAGTCAATCAAGGGAAAAACGGGGAAGCACTTCCATATATAAACCAGGTACGGAGACGCGCCGGATTATCCGATTTAGTGAGTGTTACAGCAGAAGATGTAGCAAAGGAAAGAAAGCACGAACTTGCATTTGAAAATCATCGCTGGTACGATCTTATAAGAACAGGGAAAGCCATAGAGGTAATGACAGAATACGGAGAATACATCAAAACATTTGACCCCGAATTACCGGCAAGAACTTATGATATAAAAGCAGAGTATCTATTATATCCGATTCCGTACAGGGAATTACAGATAAACAAGGATCTGGTTCAAAATCCGGGATATTAACAGCATTGCACTTTTTTTATCCGAATCAATTCCTATGATAGAGTTATAAGTTTTTTGTAGGGACATTCTGCCAAGGGTGTCCCTACAAATGAATAGACGGGAACCTGATATCTACAACCCTGTAATATTTACATAGATACGGATATCTCTATAATATCAGTCAAATGAGACCTAAAAATATCCCTTTTCTTAGTTAATAAGTCATTTCTTACAGTTATAAACCATATTTCTCTTCTAATTTTGTTATTGTTTAAAGTCTAGTCTGTTTTAAACATGAAATAACATGAACATTATATTTTACATGTACCATTAAAACCCATATACTCATGAATAAAAATATTATCATTCTGGCATGCATCCTATATTGTAGCATGGGCTATGCATCGCCGCCTCAACCAAGGGAGATGAAATTCGAAAAATTAAAAAAAGAATTGAAAAATCCCTCTAAATCGTTCCGTTCAGCGCCTTTATGGGTTTGGAATACAAAAGTGACGCGCAACGATATAGACAGGATGCTGCAAGAACTCAAGGATCAGGGGTTCGGGGGGGCCTTTGTGCATCCCCGGCCGGGTATGATCACCGATTATCTTTCAGATGAATGGTTCGATCTGTACAAATATAGTCTGGAAACAGGAAAAAAATTAGGCCTGGACATCTGGATCTATGACGAGAACTCCTACCCGAGCGGATTTGCCGGCGGGCATGTTCCGGCCGCAATGCCGGAATCCTATAATCAGGGACAAGGGCTCAATCCCGAGAAAAAAGAAATATTGCCTGAAAATGCAGAAGAGTATTTCCTGTGCCTGAAAAAAGAAGGCGCCACTTTTATCGATATAACTTCGAGATTGGATCATTACAAAAATGTCAAAGGAGACTATTACCTCTATAATAAGACCTATTATGGGCGTAGCGACTGGCATGGAGGTTATTCATACGTAGATCTGCTATATCCCGGTGTTACTCAAAAATTTATCGAAGTAACCATGTCCGGCTACGAAAAACATTTCGGGAAGAAATTAGGCACGGAAATTAAAGGTGTCTTTACGGATGAACCGAATGTATCCAGTCCCGGCGGTGTACGCTGGACTCCCGATTTGTTCGGGGTTTTTCAGAAACAATGGGGTTATGACCTGAAGAACGCGTTGCCTTTGCTCGGTGAAACGGAAGAGAACTGGAAACAGGTCCGTCATAACTATATGGAGACATTGACCCAGATGTTTATCGACCGCTGGGCTAAACCCTGGTTTGAATATACTGAAAAGAAGGGTATGTATTGGACAGGACATTACTGGGAACACGGCTGGCCCGATATGTCGCATGGAGGTGACAACATGGCGATGTATGCCTGGCACCAGATGCCTGCCATCGATATGTTATTCAACCAGTTCAATGACTCACACCCTCAGGCCCAATTCGGCAATGTAAGAGCAGTAAAAGAATTAAGCAGCGTTGCCAACCAGATGGGGTATGTACGGGCTCTGAGCGAAACCTACGGGGGCGGAGGCTGGGATGTAACATTCGAAGACCTGAAAAGGTTAGGTGACTGGGAATATGTGCTGGGAGTTAATTTCATGAACCAGCATCTGTCCCATATGACAATTACAGGCGCACGAAAATATGACTATCCGCCGGTATTTACATCCCTCTCGCCCTGGTGGTCGAATTATAAATCGCAAAATGATTATTTCGCACGCCTGTCGATGTTATTAAGCCAGGGAGAACAGGTCAATGATATTCTTATCCTGGAACCCACAACCACTGCGTGGCTTTATTATTCCTATATAAAGAGTCACCCCAAGACAATGGAGATCGGTATCAATTTTCAGAATTTTGTCACCAGACTGGAAAAAAGTCAGGTCGAATACGACCTTGGTTCCGAGAACATACTAAAAGACCAGGGAAAGATCAGTCAAAACTCGTTTGTCGTAGGGAAAAGGGCATACAAAAAGGTCGTGATCCCTCCTATGACCGAAAACCTGAATGCAACTACTTTCCGGTTACTAAAACAATTCGTCGGTGCCGGGGGAGTATTGATCGCATTTTCTACCCCGACCTTAGTGGATGGGAAAGAAAGTGCAGAATTAAAGAGTTTTTTCGTTGAAAACTCGTCTCAGATTAAAATGTACGCAGAGGGAGCAATGGAACAGGCTGTCAAAGAGTCATTGCAAAGCAACAAAATCAGTTTCAGTAATATTGAGGGGAATGATCTCTATCATCACAGAAGGAGTTACGACGACGGCGAACTGGTATTTCTCGTAAATTCCTCTTTGACTGAAACTGCGAAAGGAAAAATTTCGGTTGAAGGTAAATCATTGATCGAAATTGATGGAATGTCAGGTGAAATTTTCACTTATCCCTATACATCCCAGGGACAATTTACGGAAGCAGAATTTATGCTGGCTCCTGCAGGCAGCCTTCTTCTGTTCAGTTCACCATCAAAGATCGGCGACTATCTGTCGAAGCCCCGGTTGGTTGACGGAGAACCACTCAAAGCCGACGGTCCCTTAGCAATAAAAAGAATACAGGATAATGTACTCAATATTGATTTCTGTAGTCTGATAATAGATGGCAATTCCATAAAAAACAGCCACCAGGATAAAAATCTGTATACAGTGGACGCAACCAACCTCCTTTTCAAGCACTATGGGATGAGTAATCCGTGGAATTCGGCAATCCAGTATCGTCAGACTGTCGTCGAGAAAGATACTTTCAGGACGGGAGATATAAAGGTAAGATATCACTTCATCATAGCCGGAAATATAGATAAAAGCAGTATCAGGTTAGTTGCGGAGCAACCTGCTGTATGGAAAGTGAGGATAAACGACAAACCTGTTTCGTCCGATCCTCAGCAAAGATGGCTGGATTCCCGATTCGGCGTATATGAAATAGGGAAATATGTAGAGACCGGTGTAAATATTGTTGAACTCAGCGTGCAACCAATGAGCATATATGCAGAGATAGCCCCTGTGTATATATTGGGAGATTTCGCGCTACAATCGGCTGCTACGGGATGGATAATACGGGAACCTGTCGACAGGTTGGAATTGGGAAGCTGGAAAGCACAAGGACAACCCTATTATTCATGGGACATATCGTATAGTAAAAATTACACAATAGAAGATACTTCTGTCCGCTATGCACTTCAATTGAAAGAATGGAACGGAACCCTTTCGGAAGTATATGTAAACGGTCATAAAGTTGGTGTAATAGCCTACAAACCATACCAATTCGATTTGTCACCTTACCTGAAGAAAGGTAATAACAAGATAGAGGTCAGGGTAATCGGTAGCCTGAAGAATTTGTTAGGCCCTCATTATAACCACGACAAAGGTATAGCCGGTCCATGGCATTGGAACGGTGTGCACAGGCAAGATCCGGGAAATGATTATAATTTACTCGATTACGGTTTAATGGAAGATTTTATCGTCGTTTCTTACAAATAGGGAATATATAAAACAGAAAATATCATCATGGAAAAAGTGAAAGTGGGCTTGTTCGGTGTCGGGCTAAATACGTACTGGGGCCAATTTGAAGGTCTTCTCGACCGGCTAACCGGTTATCAGGAAAGGATAAAAAATAGGATGCAGTCTTATGACAACATAGAGGTTATCGATGCAGGGATGATAGATGACATCGACAAAGCCAACGATGCAGCCTCGCTGATGAAGAAAGAAGATGTGGAACTATTATTTATATTTATTTCCACCTATGCCCTCTCCTCTACCCTCATTCCAATCGTTAACCGGTTGAATATACCAGTTCTATTGCTGAATATGCAGCCGCTACCGGCAATAGAATACGACAAGCTGAACAATATGGGAGACAGGGGGGCCATGACAGGTGAATGGTTAGCGAACTGCCAGGCCTGTTCCGTCCCTGAATTTGCTTCTGTTTTCAATCGTGCATCCATACAATATGATATTATTTCAGGATATCTGGATGATGAGGAAGCATGGAAAGAAATTTCGGAATGGATAGCTGCGGCAAAAATTTCCTCGGGGATGAGGAGGAACCGTATGGGAGTGCTTGGTAATTATTATGGAGGAATGGTCGATGTATATTCCGACCTCACATTGCAAAGTACGGTTTTCGGAACGCATATAGAAGTACTGGAGATGTGTGAGTTGGCAGATATCAGAAAATCTGTCCGTACAGAGGAGCTAGAACAAAAAATCAACGAATTTGGAAAAACCTTTCTTATCGACGACTCCTGTTCTTCTTTTGAAATCGAAAGAGCTGCACAAACCTCCGTCGCATTGGATAAGTTAGTCGAAAAACACAGGCTGGGTTCAATGGCCTATTACTATGCCGGAACGAATGGAAACGAATATGAAAATATTATCACCTCTGTAATAGCAGGGAACACCCTGTTAACCGGAAAAAATATTCCCATAGCCGGAGAATATGAAATTAAAAATGCCCAGGCTATGAAAATCATGGCATTAATGGGTATCGGCGGTTGTTTTTCCGAATTCTATGCAATGGACTTTAATGACGATATTATAATGCTCGGACACGATGGGCCCGCTCATTTCATTATTTCGGAGGGAAAAGTCCGTTTGGTTCCCTTACCCGTATATCATGGTAAACCCGGCAAGGGACTCTCTATCCAAATGTCGGTAAAACACGGCCCGGTAACCCTGTTATCCGTAGTAGAGGGAAATAACGGCCTGTCGCTCCTTGCCGCTGAAGGAGAATCCGTACCGGGTCCTATCCTGAACATTGGAAATCTGAATAGCAGGTATAAATTTCCTATCTCAGCCAAGGAGTTCATTAATAAATGGAGTAAGGCCGGCCCTTCCCATCATTGTTCCATCGGGATTGGTCATGTTACGGGTATTTTAAAGAAATATGCTTTTATGCTGGATATTCCGATAACGGTCATCACTTGATATCTTATCGAACAGGACTTTAAACAGAAAAATAGTTATTTTTGTGAGATTGAATCGCAAGACCGGAAAATCATTGGCAGAGATTCTGATTCTATTTAAGTAGTTGGCCCTTAAAAACAAGATAAATATCTATATTACAGCAGAATAATATGAAAAAGAACGAAATTGGGATTTGTTTACTGATACTGATCGGACTTATTTGGGGAAATATCTTCGAAGCACACTCTCAGGTAGTAGACGAGGGAATTAAGAATGATTATTATGTAGCAGCTTACATCTGGCCCTCCTGTCACGATGATTCATTGGCAAGAAAAAAATTATGGACAGAGGGTATAGGTGAATGGGAGGTAATAAAAAAAGGTAATCCCAGGTATGAAGGCCATTATCAACCACGTCAACCGCTATGGGGATACGAGTTGGATAACGATCCGGAGGTAGTTGAACGTTGGATAGATGTAGCCATTGATCATGGAGTAAATGTATTTGTGTATGACTGGTATTGGTATGAAGAGGGACCCTACCTGGAAAGTGCTTTGAATGACGGTTTTCTGAAAGCCAGAAACAATAGTAAAATGCAGTTCTACATAATGTGGGCCAACCATGACGTAAAACATAACTATTGGAATTATCACCGTTATGGAGAGGATGAATCTATTCTATGGGATGCCAAAGTTGACTGGAAAAATTATAAAATCATTGTGGACAGGGTAATCAATCAATATTTTAAGAAACCCAACTACTTTAAGATTAATGGTGAACCCGTTTTCTCTATTTTTAGCATAGATAAACTGAAAGAAAGTTTCGGAGGTAGTGTAGAAGAAACCCGAAAAGCACTGGATTATTTCAGGGATGAAGTAAAAAAGGCCGGATTTCCGGGACTTCATATTCAATGGAATCAAGGCGGAGGATCGCTTATGTCAAAGGAAAAAGCCCAGGAATTCAAAAAAAATGTACGTTCGATGGGGTTTAACAGTGTAGCCATGTATAACATGGGAGGAATGGCAGAAGATTATCTTGTTTACGGGTCTAATTCAATTAAAATCAGGGAACAGATGAACGAAATATTGGATGTTCCCGTTTTTCCGTGTGTCTCAATCGGATGGGATGATACACCTCGGTTTCCGGCAAAAGGGATAAAGGATACAGTACATTATAACAATACGCCCGGAAGTTTTGCCGCGCTGCTTTCAAAAGCAAAAGAATATGCTGACCAACACCCGGGACAAACAAAACTGATAACAATTAATGCCTGGAACGAATGGGTAGAAGGTAGCTATCTGCTACCAGACATGCTACATGGCTTCGATTACTTGGAGGCTGTAAAAGATGTTTTTATTGACAAAAAATACGATCGATATTGATCACTATATAAAAAATCATTCGTTCCAAAACACAATAAATACTATGTAGCTATGACAATCTATCGGGATCTGCTTATCACTCTATTCTGGGGGTTGTGCCTTATGGCAAACGGACAGCAATCTTTTTTCCAACAGACAGAAGAAATTCTATTGTATGATAAAACGAATGAGGTCATTGCAGAAGAGCATGTCTATGACCAGGGAAGAAACCTGATAGTGAGCAAAGTAACCAATCCCGCATTAACTCCTTTTATACCTTCCGATGGTAATAAGGCTAAAGCGGCGGTAATCATCTGTCCCGGCGGAGGACAGCACGGTTTTGGAAATACCCCTCCCTTCGAAGACTGGTTCAATCAATGCATCCATTGGATGAAAGCCGAACAACTCCATCCATTAAACAGGTAAAATATGATCCGGGGAAACAGGAAATCCAAATCAACATGAAAAATTTATTACCAATACTGCTTATACTGGCCGCCACCATTTTTTTTACTGGTTGCTCCCATTCGGATTCTCAAGAGGATACAACCGCCTCCCTGAACAAAGAAATATTTAAGAGTCCCGGCAAAGACCATTATCCCGAAACATGGTTTCATTTCATCGGGGGCAACGTGTCGAAGGAAGGTATAACGGCCGACCTGGAAGCCATTGCTGCAGCCGGCATCTCAGGCATTCAACTGTTCCACGGGCAGTTCGGAGGAGAGTGGCCGGGGGTATCCCCTCAGATCAAGGCATTGAGTGAGTCGTGGGACGACCTTATCGTCTGGACGGCCGAAGAATGCAAACGGTTAGACCTCAAATTCACCATGCAGAACTGTCCCGGCTGGTCGTATGCCGGCGGACCATGGATCGAACCCGAGAACTCCATGCGGCATCTGGTGCGTTCCCGGAAGGATATAGACGGCGGTCACACGGTAAACATCCAACTGGAAAGGCCCCAACCCAGTGAAGAGGAGTGGCGTAATTATAAAGACCTTTTTGTAATTGCGTTCCCTACACCGGAAGGAGATACGGGTGGCCGCTTAATTCCGGCCGGTATACACAGCAACCGTGCTGATCTGGCATGGAAAGAATGCCTTCTCGAACAAAAGAGATTGGTGTTATCTGCTTCACTGTCGGAGCCGACAAGGATTGATATCGAGTTTGACGAAGAAACAACCGTCCGCACGGTAGAGTTTCCGCCGGTAAACTCATTCTCCCATGCATGGAGCTATTCACCGGATATCAAGGTAGCCATTTATGCCAAGACCGGTGGAGAAATGAAACAGGTTGCCCGTCTGGACATGCCTCCGGGCAGTTGGCAGGACGACCAGCCTATTTCCATTGCCTGCGGGGAAGCAACCTCACGGTCCTACCGGATAGAGATATCCAACCTGCACGATATGGCCCTATCCTATATCAACTTTTACTCTGCTGCACGGCAGCAGAACTGGGAGTCGGAAGCGGCATGGACACTAAGGAGGATCGTAAGGGAAGAGTACCCCGAACAATCACCGGCCACCTGGGTCGATCCTTCTTCAATTGTCGATATCACTGATAAAATGGATCCTTCAGGGGTATTGTTATGGGACGCTCCCGAAGGGAAATGGAGCGTTCTCAGGATAGGCCATGTCAACACCGGCATGAGGAACGGGCCGGCTCCTCCCGAAGCGACCGGGTGGGAGGCCAACAAGCTCAATGCATCAGGAGCAAAGGCAAACTTCGAGGGTTATATAGGCAGGTTGCTGGCCGACAACAGCAGCCTGAAAAACGGGTTACTGGACGGCATCCTGATCGACAGTTGGGAATGCAAAACCCAGACATGGACGGCCGGGCTGGACAAAACCTTCCGGGAACAATGGGATTATTCCCTGTTCCCGATGTTTCCCGCTATCTTCGGGTATGTAGTCGAAGATCCCGAAACCACAGCCCGCTTCCTGCGGGACTGGAGGGTTACCCTGAATGATTTATTGGTGAAGAACTTTTTCGGTGAGATGGGCAGTATTGCCAGGGAAAACGGGTTGAAGATCTCCTTTGAAACGGCATCGGGGGATATTTTCCCGGGGGATATCCTCGAATATTACAAGTACGCCGATGTCCCCATGTGTGAATTCTGGCATCCACGAATGGATTCTTACGTCGGCAGCTTTGAATTCAAGCCGGTAAGACCCTGCGTGTCGGCAAGCCGTATATATGGCAAGGGGAGAACGGCTGCCGAAGCATTTACCTCTTTCGACTTGTCGTGGAATGAACACCCACGGTTCCTGAAAGACATAGCCGATGAGCACCTGGCACGGGGAGTGACCCACCTGGTGTTCCATACCTACACCCACAATCCCCGTACAGACTTTCTGCCTCCAGGTACCTCCTTCGGTTCCGGCATAGGGACACCTTTCCTGCGCCTGCAGACCTGGTGGGAACATATGCCTCATTTTACGGACTACCTGGCAAGGTGCAACTATATGCTTGAGAGCGGAAACCCGGTATCGGACGTACTGATGTACCTGGGGGACGAGCAGAACCACAAGCCGCAGCAGTCGCTGGAATTCCCGGAAGGGTATGCGTACGACTACTGCAATCCGGACGTATTGCTGAACCGCCTGACGGCCGAAGACGGGCAACTGGTGACACCTGAAGGGATTGCTTACAGGGTACTGTGGTTATATGACTGCAAAAGGATGTTGCCCGAAACATTGGAAAAAATCCTTTTCTTTGCACAACAGGGAATAACCATCGTAGGGGAAATACCTTCCGGCATCGCCACACTGAGTGGAGGGGAAGCGGAGGAAACCCGTTTCCAAAAGGCAGTTGAAGCCCTCTGGGGAGACGGTAGCCAAAGTGTCCGCAAAGTGGGGAAAGGGAAGGTCTATACAGGTAATATCGGTGCGGCCTTGGCATCCGAAAAGATCCAACCCGATATTGACGTCAAATTTTCCGATGTTCGTTGGCTGCACCGTAAGGCAGGCGGCTCCGACTTTTATTTCCTGTCCACTCCGGAAGGAAAGGGATACAAGGGCACTGTCTCATTCCGTAGTAAGGGAAATGCCGAGGTATGGGATCCGCTGACGGGCGAAATCAAGGGTGTGGCATCCAGGGTGACGCAAGAGGGATTTACCCGGATAGAGATGGATCTTCCGGCAGGTACATCCTGCTTTGTGGTTTTTAGCGAAAATGCCGCTCCTGTGGAGAAACCGCTCAATCCAATAAAGAAGAGGGAACTTCAAAACGGCTGGGAGGTTTCTTTCCCTGCCGGATGGGGGATAGGACAATCGCCAGTTCAGATCGACCGGTTAACGGCATGGAAAGATATTGTGTCGCTCAGTACCGAAGGTAAGGCTTTTTCGGGTACAGCTGTTTACCATACGACTTTTACTATGGATGATACACCGGATAAAGTAACGTATTTGCTCGACCTGGGACGGGTGGAGATGATCGCCAAAGTCACCCTGAATGGAGCGGAGGTGGCCACCAAATGGACTTATCCTTACCAAATGGATATTACCGGATACCTGCAACAGGGTGAAAACAGGCTGGAAGTAGCCGTGACCAGTACCTGGTTCAACCGGCTTGTCTATGACGCGGGGTTACCCGAGCTACAGAGAAAAACCTGGACCATCAATGGTCCGAAGCAAGGATCACCCCTAAAAGAGTACGGGTTGTTGGGCCCTGTAAATATTGTAATGGAAAAAACTAATATATAGTCAATGAAGATAATTCATTATTTAGTAGCAACGATCCTTATTACCGGTCTTTCGTGCACACAAAACCCGGAAAAGAGATCTGTACAATTGTCGGCTGCTTTGGAGAACGGATTCATCACCCCTCCCGACTCCATTCAAACAAGCATTTATTGGTATTGGATCTCCGATAACATTTCCAAAGAAGGGGCCGTAAAAGACCTGCATGCTATGAAAGAGGCAGGAATTAACCGTGCGTTTATCGGAAACATCGGTATAGACGGCCTCCCTTATGGTGAAGTGAAAATGCTCAGCGACGAGTGGTGGGAAATTCTGCACCTGGCGCTAAAAACAGCCACAGAGTTAGGTATTGAAATAGGTATTTTCAATTCTCCCGGCTGGAGTCAATCCGGTGGCCCGTGGATCAAACCCGAAGAGTCCATGAGATACCTGGCTTCTTCTGAAACAATCCTGCAAGGCCCTCAAAAAATTGAGCTGCAGTTGAGACAACCGACAGAATCGTTTCAGGACGTAAAGGTGATCGCTTTTCCTTCCTTAAAAAACCGGAACAGAGTTTTAACCCATCAAAACGCCGTTATACAATCTACGCCATCCGTGCCGGGCATTTCAAACGTTACCGACGGGGATAATACGACAGGTATCCGGTTTCCGGATGGAAACGAGTTCCAACTCACATTTAAGACCGAACACCCTTTTACGGCAAGGAGCTTAACCGTCCGGACGACAGAAACGCCACTACTTGCGAAAGGGATCTTACAGGTAAAACAACAGGATGGTGAATGGAAAAACGTCTCCGAATTCGACATTAACCGGTCGAATCCATCCCTGAATGTAGGCTTTGAACCTTTTGCCCCGGTAGTTATTTCGTTTCCACCGACAACCGCAACCGAGTTCCGGGTTACATTGACGAATACCCGTCCTCAGGCGGGATTGGCAGAAGTTGAATTAAGCAGCATCCCACGCGTGGAAAGATACAGCGAGAAAACGCTCGCTAAAATGCACCCGACCCCTCTCCCCTATTGGGATGCCTATTTATGGCCGACACAACCGGAAACAGACGATGAAGAACTGATTGTCCGCGGCAGTGAGATTATCGACATTACACGCTATTTATCGGTTGAAGGGGTCTTAACCTGGGATGTTCCCGAAGGAGAATGGACTGTCCTGCGTATGGGAATGGCCCCTACACAGGTGACCAATAGCCCCGCTTCACCCGAAGCGACCGGACTGGAAGTCGATAAAATGAGTAAAGAATGGGTAGCGGAACATTTTGACAGGTTCATCGGAGAAATAGTAAGAAGAATACCCGAGGCCGACCGGAAATCCTTCAAGGTAGTGGTGCAAGACAGCTACGAAACAGGCGGTCAAAACTTCACGGACGGATTCCTGACGGAATTCGAAGAGAGGTACGGGTACGATCCGGTTCCATATTTACCCGTCTATAATGGATTTGTTGTGAACAGCCCGCTGGAATCAGACCGTTTTTTATGGGATATGAGAAGAATAGTGGCCGATAAGGTCGCCTATGATTATGTAGGCGGATTGAGGGATGTAAGCCATCGACACGGGTTAACCACATGGTTGGAAAATTACGGCCATTGGGGATTTCCGGGTGAATTCCTTATGTACGGCGGACAGTCGGACGAAATCGGGGGAGAGTTCTGGAGCCAGGGAGAACTGGGAGATATAGAGAACCGTGCCGCCACTTCTGCGGGACATATATACGGAAAAAACAAGATCTCGGCAGAATCCAATACATCGGGAGGACCGGCTTATTCCCGTTACCCGGCCATGATGAAACAACGCAGTGACCGTTTCTTTGCCGAAGGGATCAATAATACGCTACTGCATGTATACATTATGCAGCCTTACGAAGACAAGAATCCCGGTGTGAATGCATGGTTCGGGAACGAATTCGACCGTAAGAACACCTGGTTCTCCCAACTGGATCTGTTCACACAATACCTGAAGAGAACCAACTTCATGCTGCAACAGGGATTGAATGTAGCCGATGTGGCCTATTTTATCGGAGAAGATGCACCGAAAATGACAGGGATCGCTGATCCTTCTCTTCCGGTAGGATACCAGTTCGATTATATAAATGCCGAAGTGATAGTGAGAGACATGAAGGTAAACGACGGAATGCTCACACTGCCCCACGGCACGCAATACCGGGTGCTTGTGCTTCCAAAACTGGAAACCATGCGACCGGAAGTGCTCGCGAAGATCAGGGAACTGGTACAGGACGGGGCCGTGGTACTCGGCCCGGCACCCAATCGTTCGCCAAGCCTTCAGAACCAACCGGAAGCCGATACACAGGTGCGTACGATGGCTGCAGAATTATGGGGTGAAGTCGACGGAGTAAATAGTACATACAGGCAATACGGCAAAGGACGGATTATGAACGGACTTACTTTGGAACAGGCCTTTGAAATCATCGGCTGTATCCCCGACTGTAAACTTCCGCAGGAGCATTCTATTCACTATGGACACAGGACGATGGAAGGAATAGATATCTATTTTATTTCAAATCAGACTGATGAAGAAAAAATAATTGAGCCGGAATTCAGGGTAACGGGAAAACAACCTGAGTTATGGGAAGCAACCTCAGGATCAATCCGCATTCTCCCCGCTTTTGATATAAAAGAACGAACAACCTCGGTACCAATCAAACTGGCTCCTTATGAAAGCATTTTTGTAGTGTTTAGAGATAAGGCAGAAAAAAGTAACCTGACGGATATTCCGGATAATTACCCTGCTCCCGAAATCATCGAGGAGTTGAAAGGGCCATGGAGCGTTACCTTCGATCCCTCATCAAGAGGTCCTGCCAAACCTGTAACCTTTGAGACGCTTCACGACTGGACCATTTCACCGGATGAGTCAATCAAATATTATTCAGGAACAGCATATTATACGATCCATTTCTCCGCCCCGGAAATAAAAGGGAGTGAAATTATCGAGATCGACCTGGGTAATCTGACCGCGATGGCAAAAGTGAATATAAACGGTACTTATGTGGGTGGGGTTTGGACATATCCCTATAAACTCGATATCTCTGATTTTATAAAACCAGGAAAGAATGAGTTGGTAATCGAGGTGGTCAACAACTGGATGAATCGCCTGATCGGTGACCTGAATCTCCCTGCAGCGAAAAGAGAGACATGGTGTTTTGTGAATCCATATAATGCACAGAGTCCGTTACAGCCTTCCGGTCTTTTCGGACCCGTAACTATTCAGTCCATAAAGTATTGACAAAAAATAATATAACGATTCACCGTTATCCGGATATTCCCGGATAACGCAATTGTATGATCCGAGACTATAGGAAATCTCTATTCATTTAAATATATTCCCTAAAAAATACAATCATGATATCAACCGGTAAATATCTCCAATTAGCAATACTAAGTATTATCCTGATACTCACTTTCGGATGTACCCATTCTGAAAGATTCTATATATCTGACCTCACCTGTGAAAGTTTAAAAGATCCTCTGGGGGTTCACACGCTTCAACCACGATTTAGCTGGAAAAACAATTCCGGCCGACAGGGAGCAACTCAAACTGCATACCAGATTTTAGTGGCCAACGACATGAATAAACTGAATGAAAAAGAGGCCAATCTATGGAACTCCGGAAAGACAGCCTCATCCTCCACTATCTGGGTTGAATATGCCGGGAAACCACTCCAGTCCGGACAACTTCTGTTCTGGAAAGTACGTATCTGGGACGAGAACGGGGATGTATCTTCCTGGAGTTCTCCTGCCCGATTCGGGATCGGACTGCTTGATAAAAATGACTGGACTGCTTCTTATATCGGATATCCCTCCGAAAAAGGGTTTTATAGCTCTCCCCAACTCAGAAAAACATTCTCTCTCAGTAGTACGGATAAAAAAGGAACATACCTCTTGCATGTAAATTCGCTGGGATATCACGAAGTGTTCATAAACGGGAAGAAGGTGAATGAAGATGTTTTGTCACCCGCAGTGTCCCAGTTCGACAAACGTTCACTCATCGTCACCTATGATGTGACACCCCTCCTTACAACAGGGAACAACGACCTGATCATCTGGCTGGGAAGCGGCTGGTATACCGAAGGATTACCGGGGGTTGCAGGCAATGGTCCGGTCGTAAAGGCACAGATGGAACATGTTCACGAAGGGACAAAAGAAGTTGTGGTATGCAGTGATCCTTCCTGGGTGGGAAGGGAAAGCGAATATAGTCGTATCAGTGACTGGATGACGGGAAGATACGGAGGCGAAACTATTACCGGCAATCTGGAAACACAGAACAGAGTTTTTGAAACGCCTGATGAATTGAAATGGGACAATATCCTGACAGTGGAAATACCGGAGCATCAGGTAACCCCGCAGACGGTTGAACCGAACAGGATCAGGGAAACTATACATCCTGCAAAAATAGAAAAACTCAATGACAGCACTTTACTGGTGGATATGGGTAAGTGCCTTACCGGATGGTTTGAAATAACTTTTCCTGACCTGGAAAAATCGCAGGAAGTTGTCATGGAGTATGCCGATCATCTGGATAATAACGGAGAACTGGCAAGACAAGGACAAACAGATAAATATATTGCATCGGGAAATGGAACAGAATATTTCATCAACAAATTCAATTACCATGGCTTTCGCTATGTAAAAATCTCTAACCTGAAAGAGGTACCCCAATTAACAGATATAAAAGCCCATCTTATTCATACCGATTTTGAATTTGCATCTACATTTGAATGTTCGGACGAAGATCTAAACCGTATCCACGATATGATTGCCTATACGCTCCGTTGTGTGGGACTCGGCGGATACCTGGTAGATTGTCCACAGATTGAAAGATTAGGGTACGGAGGAGATGGAAATGCATCCACCGTAACGGCTCAAACAATGTTTCATCTAGCCCCACTCTATAACAATTGGCTTCAGGCATGGGAAGATGTGATTCGTGAAGACGGCAGTATGCCTCACACGGCGCCTAATCCTTACGCAGCAGGAGGAGGACCCTATTGGTGTGGATTTATTATTTCCGCTTCATGGAACACCTATCAGCATTATGGTGACCGAAAGGTATTGGAAAAATATTACCCTGTGATGCAAAAATGGCTTGGATATGTCGATCAATACAGTGTGGACGGATTACTAAAAAGATGGCCTGACACCGACTACAGGAACTGGTATCTGGGGGATTGGGCCACACCGGAGGGAGTCGGCAATCCTGTTAATACAGATGAAAGATCGGTCGATCTGGTAAATAACTGTTATATCTCCGTCTGTCTCGCTCAGATGGAGAATATAGCCCGAGTACTGGGAAAAACGGAAGAGGTTAAATACTATTCCGAAAAAAGAGCGCAATTGAACAATATAATTCATGAAACCTTCTTTGATGCGCAACAGGGTTATTATGCCACCGGATCGCAGATCGACCTTATTTTCCCGATGCTGGCAGGAGTGGTTCCTGAAGAATTAAAGATCGGACTTACCAATAGATTGATTGAACGGACGACAAAAGAATATGGCGGGCATTTGAATACCGGCCTGGTCGGGATACCGGTAATGATGGAATGGGCGGCAATCAATAATCAGCCCGACTTTATATACTCCATGCTGAAGAAAAAAACACATCCCGGATATTTATATATGCTGGAACAGGGAGCCAACACCACCTGGGAGCATTGGGCAGGGGATAGAAGCCGGATACATAACTGTTTTAACGGTGTAGGACAATGGTTCTATCAGGCCATAGGAGGAATTCGTTCCATTCCCGGAAAACCGGCTTATAGCGAATTTCTGGTAGATCCTCAAATTCCGGAAGGGGTTACCTGGGCCAAAACAACACAGGAGACACCGTACGGAAAAATAGGTGTTCATTGGGAGCTCCATAATGAAACGATGACTATGGAAGTGGAAGTGCCTGTCGGTTCAATCGCAAAACTGATTTCCCCCGAATCCGCCATCAGTACCCGGATAAATCAGGAAGTAATTACGGATCAATCCGATACTATCTCCCTTAAAAGTGGAAAATATTTTATAGAATATTCTTCTAAGCGATAAGAGAAAGTGTCATAAATAATTATAACTACGTGAATTCGACGTAAGACCGTCATAGCTTAGGCCGAACTCACGTTATAACTACAAAAGTTTTCTATAATCAAAAAACGGTCCGGACTGATCAGAAAATCTACCCGGACCGTTTTTGATCAGTTAATATAATTTTACTGATAGGTATATTCCTTTTTTGGTTTCAGGAAAACAAGCAGAATAACAATAGCTGCCAACACAATAACCGCCAGTTTGCTGAAATCAGCGCCCAGATGGCCCGCATCCATGGAACTTCCCAGAATACGGGTAATGGCATATCCACCGAAAACGCCCGCCATATTCATGATGCCGTATGCCGTTGCCCTGTATTTAGGTGAAATGATCTGACAAAGTATAGGCATATTATTGGCATCGAACATACCAAAACCAATACCGAAAAGCATTGCCGCACCGATAAGACTGATATAACTATGCCCGAATCCCAACAGGATCAGTGAGGGAATAGTCAATCCCAATCCGATCACACTGGTATATACCCTTCCCCGGATATTCTTCTGCACCCACCTGTCGGACATAGGACCACCGATCATCACCCCGATAAACGATGCCACAGCAATGGAAATGGTGGCAATAGGGCCTGCCTGAGCCATAGGAACACCCAGGTTTGCCGTAAATAGTGTCGGCAACCAGTTTTTTGTCGCCCATCCGGGTAAACTCGGCGCCATAAAATAGAATAACATCACCCAGAAGGAGGCTGTGGCAAATAATACCGCAAATCCTTTCCATACAGGTTCTTTTTTCACTTTTATGCCCTGATCTGTTTCCGGAAGAGCAATCGCATTCCCATGTCCCTTCTTTTCATGAAGGAAAAACACCAGTAATACCGCATATAGAATACCAATAATCCCGAACCAGTGAAAAACGGTATGCCATGAGTAAGTAGCCGCAATAGTCGCTCCAAATCCCCCGAGAGCCTGTCCGGCATACAATCCGGTCATATGGATACCTACCGCAAGCGAGCGAGTTTTATCGGAATGGTAGTCGGCGATCATGGCGAGTCCCGCCGGGATATACAACGCTTCACTCACCCCCATGAAAGCACGTAACCAATATACCTGTTCAAAGGTCTGTGCTATTCCCATACCATACGTTACCGCCGACCAGGTAAAAAGACTACCTACGATCAGCCATTTCCGGTTAATCCGGTCGGCAATGGCTCCCGCAAACGGACTGACCAGTCCGTAAATAAGCAGGAAAATTCCCATTAACCTCCCGAAATTTTCAGCTATAGCCAATTCTGCGATATCCATCTGCATGGAGGATTGCAGTGTCGACAGCATCTGCCTGTCAAGATAATTCAGCAATGCCACCATCCATAACAGTCCCACTACGATCCAGGGATATATTTTACTATTTTGAATCTTCATCGTGATATAACCGATTCTCTATGATTATTGGATCTCCTTTAATGAAACGGTTTGAAAAACCATATCGGCCTGGCTGCTCTCATAAAGGATACCGATAGTGGAATCATTTACCGATGTAATACAGGAATATCCCCGTCCGTTATATTCATCCAGCAGGATATGTTTATCTTCCGGCCATGTATTGCCATCATCATAGCTGACTTTCAACGTAATATTGTCACGCCGTGACACAGAAGCAGGATTGACAAACAACAGCACAGATTTCTCAACACCATTTTCGTGATATGCATGCTTATGCAGGCTTGCCATACAGGTTGGTTCTATCAACGCTTTCCGGGAAGTGGGATGTTCCGTCCATGTTTCCCCCAGATCGGTAGTTGTAGCGATGGTTCGTCCGTTCACCTCTTCGTTTCCCCGGTTACGGTTATCCCGCATATTCAGCATAATCGATCCGTCGGATAATTGTACAGCCATACATTCGGTAGTATTTTTATGTGCGGGATTACCGGTCGTCCATGTTTTTCCACTGTCTTTGCTCCAGGTGATATTGGAAAACGGTTCACCCGTCTCGTCCCGTCCCTGTGTCGGGAATACCAATGTACCATCCGACAGGGTGATGCCGTGACCCGGTGCAGGGGCAAATAACCACCACTCTTTTTTCTTGATAGAGGTGATATTTATCGGCTCGCTCCAGGTCAACCCGTCATCGGTACTCTTCGTGATCAGGAACTGCGAAGTCTCCTTTACCCCGAATCCGGGTTGGGAACCTTTCGCCTGCCATTGATGGATCCATCGGGTACTATCTTTGGTCATCCCTTCTACCCACTTTCCGGTTTCACGGTCGAGTACGCCATACATCCAAAGTCCTGCGATGTAGATATCACCGGTATTATCATCTACTAAAATACATGCGTCACTTACTCCGTTGTATTTCTCCGGCAGTCCACCCCATTCGTTCATATCTAACACAATCTGCATCGGCTCCCATGTGCGACCTCCGTCGGTACTCCGGTTCAACCCGATGTCCATATGCCCCTGCAAATCCCGTGCACTTTCATAGCGCGCATCATAAATGGCCAATAAGGTGCCCTTTAGGGAAGTGGCCAATCCCGGAATACGAGAGGTATGCACATCGTCCTGCATATGCTGACGCACCGCTACACCTACCCTAAAACTCTGTCTATCAACAGAAGGAACAGGTACCTTCCCAATATCCGTTGTAATACTCTTACATTGTACCTTGATCCTGTGTGTCAGATCGATACTCTCTTTTAATGTAACCGATACCCAGAAAGCAAGCGTATCTTCAGTAACATTAAAATTATCCTTAAACGTAACGATAGAAGCAGGTGATTGCACTTCGCTAATAAGATTATCGGTAACAAACCGCCCTTCACTATCGAATTTAAATAGCGATACACGCTCAATATCGTTCAGATCAGTCGTTCCTTCCAACGAAATAACAACCTTCTGCAATAAGTAATCTCCCGGCTGTTGACGAATTATCTCAATCTTCAACACAGGATTGGCGTCCTTTCCGGTTAACACCGGAAGAACAGGATTTTCTATCCTTGTGGATATCTCATCTGTATAACCAGTACAGGATAATACCAGCACAGAGAGGAGAATAGGTAATATTCTTTTCATCGTATTATTTATTGAAGTTATTCAAAAGAAATTGAGATATATGAATTCAATTCCTTTCATAGGGATTCTTTTTATATTTGATCAGCTGAGAACTTCTAATAACCATAATCTTTTCTTCAATATCTCTTACACAATGCTTCCATAAGATAACAGAGTATCTCTAAGAATGTGTCCATTTAATTCGCCAACACCTATTTTTTGATTGAAGCTTAATGCTGCGGCAGTGCCCGCGGCCTCGCCTATCGCCATACATTGAGCCTGTACACGAGTGGTGGCAAAAGCTTCTTTATTGGCACACATTGAACCACCTCCAACTAGAATATTATTAGAACCTTTAGGGATTATACATCTATAAGGAATATTATATGCTTTTTCTACAAAATGGACATCCTGCTTCGAGCTTTCCGGGAGATGAATATCGACAGGATGACCTCCTTTGGCGATGATATCATGAGAGTCAACCGGATTTAATACATCTTTAGGGTTCAATTCATATTCACCAACTATACCCCTTGTTTCTCTAATTCCTGATTGAGTAGCAGAGTCAATCAAATACGAGTTCTTAAAACAGGGAGATTTCTCTCTAAATATTCTCACTATTTCCATCATATCTCGCCGCATCTGTATTTCGGCTTCTGTCATAATAAAAGTATCTGTTGCATTCCCTCCGAATCTTGTAGCATTGACTGATACTTCTCCTTTTCTAATCGTGCTTCCCCAGACTGTCCATGGCCCACCAAAGTTTGAAATATTACCATTACTTTTTTCATTCTCTAATAAAGCACTTAAATCTGAATTTCGATATTTTACACCATCATGAGACATTAATACATTAAGATTATCCGTATCAACTCCTCCAAGCCTGAATTGTAATGACATGGGTTGCAAATCATCATTTTCCGAACGCATCTTCCAAGGTAAGGATGATCTGCAAATCATTTCTCCACTACCGGTACAATCGATAAAATACTCTCCCTGAATGGCTTGTCTTCCTGAAGGCGATTCAATTATTACATGCGAGATAGTTCCTTTTTCATTTTCAATAACAGAAACGACCTTTGAATGAAATAGTAACTTAACTCCGGCATCAATAAGCAGTTCCATTGCCCGGTATTTGTATACTTCTGGATCAAAAGGAACATTTCCACTTGGCAGATCTATAATTGCACCATTGTATTTTTTAAGGTCGTAAATGAAATCCCTAGATAATCCTCCGACAATCCACTCCCCACCTAATTTAAACTTACTCATGGGACCAACCATTCCGGCAGTAGCCATACCTCCTAAAAAACCATACTTTTCTACTAATACAGTCTTTGCACCATTCATTGCAGCGGCTAAAGCAGCCATAATTCCTGATGGACCTCCACCGCAAATTACGACATCAGTTTGAGCAATTACGTCAATTTTTCTAACCGGCTCTTCCACCTCTTTTCCATTAATAGAAATATTTTTCGAATTTGGAAAAAATCCCCATAGAGGTAATAAAGTAGCCCCCAAACTCATTGAAGAGATGCGAACAAAATTTCGCCTATTAATAAAATACTTTTTATTTGCCATCACTTATAATAAAAAATTGATAATAAATATATTAGCTTATCAACACTTTAACAAATTAGGGTTTTACCTCAAAAAAGTGCTATTAATGTCCTTTTGTCTTCGAATATGCAATCGACCTTCTCCAATTCCAATAATTTCGCAGCACTTGGCTTTATGATATTACTATTGTTATCTTTGGTAGAAGATGCCATAAATTATACCTTAATGGTGTCCGTTATTTCATTCTATCGGAATTACCACTTTTTGTATTGTTTTTGAATTGTATTTTAATTCCCCATTAACATAAATGGAAAAACCACCCCCCAACTGGTATTTGGATCCATCTTTATCCCACACAACGGAAATCATATTATCATGATAGTTAACCCGATCAAGACAAAACCAATCCCAATAATCATTCGGAATTAATGGCTCAATAATAATTTCATTTTCCATAGAAGGTTGTATCCCAACCAAATCACTGATAATAATATCACAAAATTCCGAATGATTATAATCCTCGCCATAATGTATTCCCCGTTTCGCTTTACTGATCACTCGAGCCAACCATTGTCCAGTAAATGGATTAAGGTTTTCGTCAATCCAAAAGACTTCCTCTCCTTTCTCATTGATATGCCGATGACTATTGGAATACGTTTCAATAAGCTCAACAAAATCGTAAGGAGAAACAGTAGCTTGATTGTGATTTCTTAAAAGGTTTGCCATTGCCTTTATCGTAATGGAAGTTGAATACGGCCAACTTGGGCCATTCCACTGACATATATATGGATTACTTTCATAAGATATTATGAAGCCAGGGTGACTCCGCTCGGCTGTTGTTGGACCAAAAGGTGCTTTAAATCCATCCGTATCCGTCAAAAACTTCCATGCGACCGCATGTCGTTCTTCGGGGATATTGAAATACCAAGGTGTATAACCATGAAGTTCCCTGACATCAACAAGTTTAACCGAATCTTCATGAAATACCGAAAACGTTTTTACATATCGATCGGCTACATCTATTTTGTCAAATTCCTGTTCATTTAAAGGCATTGTTTTAAAAAACTCGGCTTCGGGATCCCATAAATTATTCAATAACAAATCCTTTAACCGGGAAGTCTTTTCCGTGTACGCCTCTTCTATAACTTTATCCCCTGCAATCCTCGCAATTTCGCCAATTGCCATTGCCTCTCCAATCATGTATGAGTTAATCGTGGGCCGTTTCCCTGAACCTCCTATTGATGCCTCCATTCCATCCCGAAGATCTACTTGCCAAAATAACCCATCCTCACATGAATTGCTTTTCTCCCATTCTTTGAAGTTTTCAATTAAATGAGGCAATAAATCGACAACTAATTCTTCATTTTGCCAAACCTTAGCATAGGCAAGAATTGAGTTAGCTGGCCAAAAGCTGTAAGAGCGAGGATTACCCCCTCCTTTGAACCAAAAGTTAGCATAGTCATGCAAATAGACCTGATCACGCAGCCAGCGTCCCTCATAAAAATGATGGGCTGCCGGACAGCTTATGGTGTTGTATTTTCCGCCTTGAGGAACTTCCGGAAGGAATTCAGTAATCACGAAACCATCAGGCGTTTCCTTTATGTGCTTCCGATATATCCACCAACGGAAATAATAGGTCTTTTCTAATTCTTTATCAGGACAATCAAAATACGGAATGTTATCTCTCAAAAATTCCTCTGCTCGACTATTTGGTATATACTGCGTATACAATGAATTGTCGTCTTCATTGAATTTCCGAATATAACCGCTAGCATCTTCCCAATCTAAGACACTGTCAATTTTATAATTATAAGTGTATTCACGGCCTCCGCTCCCACAGCCGATTAAAAAAACAGCATATCCCAAAAGTATCATACGGGTTACATAGATAATTTTTGCATTCATTTTCTGATAATTGTGAATAGTTGGTTATAAATTAAGTCTAATTTTAAAAAATTCATACGGAAAGTAATCTTTCCAAAGAGGTCTCCTCTCCTTTCTTCAGAGGTAATCCTTCGGATTTTTCGACTTCACAATCTCTGTTTTTGGTAAAGTGAAAGAAATTATTATGACAGTTCTGTCTCTCTCATTTTTACTCCTTACATCCACATCTTTTTTAACGACAAACTGTTTTGTTGCTAAATCAAGAACTTCCCCAAAATTGGGTTCGGGCTTTAAAACAACCCTATCTGAAATAAGCCTCTGTTCAAAATCCTTTCACTTTCTTTGTAGTAGTACTCTTTGAGCATTTTTACTGTAACGCACCGCCCCAATTTTACCACATTGTTCAGTACGCAATTAAACTAACACTGGTAAGTTGAAAGGTAACCATTTTACCTGTCATATGTAACTTTTATCTGAAATTCTTTAAGTTATATTTGATCAACTCTTGGATAGATAGGAGGTAGTTGCTCCCTATCAATTATAGCTCCTACATTTCTCAGTTCTTTCCGGAGTTCTGGAATATCAATAGTTCCAAATGATTTATTTTCCCCTACAACCTGTTTACAAGCCATCCCCGCTGCTTCACCCATAGCCATGCAAGGAGCCATCACCCTAACCGGGCCTAATACCTGCCCTTCCACACTCACAGCACGCCCCGGGCAAATAAGATTTTCAATCGTTTTTGGGACCATAATACGATATGGAAGTGGAGTACTCAATCCTTTTTCAACTTTGGGTTTGAATCCGCTTTTCTCATCATCAGCAAATGGCTGTATACTTGGCTTCTTCGGATCAGGAAGATCCCAGCCATACATACTGAAGCCTATATTATCTTCAAATGACCTTTCTGCCCGTAAGTCATTCAACATAAGCATATAATCTCCTATAATACGGCGTGTTTCTCTTACTCCCAATTGAGAAGCGACTGACTTTATTCGCGCATTTTTGAATCCGGGAAAATATTGTTGAAATATATGCATCAGTTCATGTGTCTCTCTACGTCCCCTTTGCATACCTTCCGATAGGGATTTGCCATCAGTTCCATCAACGCCTACCAATCGACAGGTGTTGATATAAAACTCATCTTTCTCAGGTAACTGGGTACAAATGAAAATATCATAAGGGAAAGACCATATTCCATCTTGTCGTAAATGGCTGATAAGGTCTCGGAACTTCGGATCTCTGTTCTTTTCCACTGCCGACATTAATTCTTCCGTATTCACATTATAAGCATGGAAGATAAGGGAAGCAGGGGTCATAAGACCGTCTTCTCTCCGGCCTTTAACTGTTTCACACCCGCTTCGGAAAGCCACGTCTGCATTTCCGGTAGCATCAATAACGGCTTTTACCGGTACGGCAAATAATCCACTGCGATTAAATAATATAACATGAGTAATCCTATTTTCTTCAATGATCGTATCTACAAATTGGGTATGCAAGAGTACGTCTATTCCGGCCTCTTCCATTTTCTGATCCAAAAAAAGATCGATAGCAAACGGATCCAAAGGTATTCCGTGAATAAACCAATTGAACCATCCATAAGGGTGATAGTCTTTTCCGGGTTCTAAAAAAGGAATTACCGCATATCCTTTTCTCGCAGCTTCTTCTGCCAGGGTTTTAAACAGGCCGCCGACCACCCATTCCCCTTCCTGGGTACGCCCTCCCAACCAATGAGAAACATGACCCGAGACAGCCATTCCTCCCAGTTGTCCCACACTTTCCACCAATAATACTTTCAATCCTTCACGTCTTGCAGATAATGCAGCTGTACATCCCGAGGGACCTCCACCACAAACGATTACATCATATGCTTCTATATCGATGATATTTTTTTCAAATCTCATAACGTTTCCTTATTTTTTTCATTTATTCCTACACTATAAATAGTCAAACCTTCAGTAGACTTGGTTGATCTGAACATAAAACTGGACAGATAACCGATCAGCACGCAGCTTATAATTCCGACTCCGCTATATAAAAAGAAATTCAATGGAGTAAATGTTTTGACATATAATAATATAGCGGCACTACTTAATGCTCCGACAATCGCCCCCTTTCCATTGGCTCGGGTTGAGAATATACCCAAGAGAAATACTCCGGTCATTGCCCCTGTAAATAGTCCAGCAAATTCAAGAATTATATCCCATACGGAATTAATATCAAAAAAAGTCATTGCTATGGCAATACCTGTTCCAAATAACCCCATGATAGTTGTAATTATCCTGGCGATTGCCACATTTGTTTTTTCACTAATACGAGAAAGAAATCCTTTCATGAAATCTCGCATAATAACCGTAGTTGTACTATGAATAGAACTATCAACACTCGACATTGATGCCGAAAATATTCCTGCTATCACTATTCCACTTAACCCAACAGGTAGGTTCTGCCCGATAAAAAACGGAACTATTTCATCATTAGAAATAGAAGGACTAAGCATTCCCGGATGAATCTTATAAAAAGCGTACAACATTGTTCCTAAACCAAAGACACAGAGAGCCCACGGTATCGAAACAAAAGCATCTGTCCACATTGCTTTTGCCGTTTCTTTTTCATTTTTTGTTGTTAAGTATCGTTGCACCACTGACTGATCTGTCGCCATGCTACCTACACGGTTAAAAATATTCCCAATAATAATTACCCAGAAGACGGCAGCTGTCATATCCCAATCCATACGTCCAAAACTGAATTTATGATCTGTAATAGCAACGGTCATTATTTCACCCATTCCTCCATCTGTATTTGCAATAACATATCCTATACACAGGAGGATTGCCCCAAACATGACTATCGTTTGTATCACATCTATCCATATAACCGCATGCATCCCTCCTAACACAGTATAAAGAGTAGATAAACCACCTATAATAACAATACATAATATAGTATCCATTCCCGTTACCGCCGAGAGAGCAATGGCAGGAAGAAATATAACCGCACCCATACGACCCAACAATTGGAACAACAGATATAGGAAAGCAATGAATTTTCGTATAAAAACATTGAATCTCTTTTCAAGGTATTCATAGGCACTTGTCACATTTAACCTTCTGTAAAACGGTACAAACGCATAAATAACTATAGGTACGACAACAAACCAAGTAAGAACTCCAGCAAAATAACTCCAGTTTGTAACAAAAGACTTTGCCGGAATCGACATAAATCCTATAGCACTGACTTGTGCTGCCATCATACTGATGCCTGCGGCCCAAAAAGGTATTTTTTGTCCTCCAAGAAAAAAATCTTTTGAGGATTTATTCTTCTTCGAAAAGAAATATCCCAACCAGACAATTAATAATAAATAGATAAATAGAGTTGCATAGTCAATTTTAGAGAAACCTCCTTTCACCTCTTTCTTAATTGTTGCCGTAAATATCTGTGCTGTACGTATGCTTGGTGCTATTTCTCCTCCAGGAATAATAATTTGATTATCCCATAGTATGGCTGGGGAATTAACCACTCCCTGAGGCATTAATCCCACGGAGGTCCACTGTTGAGTAATCGTATTAAATGATAGGATATCAGTTGTAAACCGATATGAATCTTTAATTTGCTCTATCCGATCCATGTCATGTCCATCCGATCCACTAAATAGAAAAATACTGGAAGCTCCATAAGATACAGTTGGAGCTCCGAAAACAGGGCGAGGCATAAGCGGTAGCTGCTCCCAGTAAGAAGATTCAGGAAAAGCACTATTGTACTTATAACAATACGCATCTGTTAAGTATTCTGTGGCATTTTTTCCTCCGAAGAAATAGAGGTTATCTTGCTCCCCGTTCGACTGTTTTATGAGCATTGAGCCATAACGTGCATCCCAGGGAACTTCTCCTAAATCTTTCCACTTGGCCTCTTTACCATACCTGAAATCAATTTTAAAAAATTTATCAATAGGTTTATCGTCAATACCCCCTGCTACAAAAACATGATTATCAATAAGAGTAGCGGAAGAGTATGCACTTGCTTGAGGAAGAGAAGGAATACTTGTATCAATATTAATCTTCTGTGTCAGTGGATCCCACTGGAGTAAATAAATATCAGAAAAATTCTTTTCATTATTCTTACCGCCCAGACAAAGTAATCCTCTGGGAGTAGATATGGATGTACCATGTGCTACCGGGTGAGGAAGAAGGCCGGCGAAAGACCATTTGTATTCGTTATTTTCCCGTCTGCAAACAAAGATAGAATCGATATAAATCTTATCTCCATTTTCCCATAATGGGGCATTAAAGTAAGATCCTCCGGCAATAATCAGCACGTCATTATGCATACCTGCGAAAGCTCCACCCAGTCCGGATTTAACAGGTAATTGCGGGATTGTTCCCACTTCAGTGTTTATCCAATGAACGGGTTGATCATTTTTATCCAGTACCCATTCTAAATTAGTACGGATACAATAGACTGGTTTTCCTTTTCCCGTTTCATAGAGGACCAAAATCGTATTGTCAGGTAGAACAGCGATATCACTGTAAGAAACCGTATTGGGATCAAGAACTTTACTAATACGCCATGTTTTCCCATTATCCTCACTTAAGCGGATGGTTAAGTTCTTTCGACCTTCCGGTGATTCGTTTTTACTATAGATCAAATAAGTTTTTCCTGTTTTAGGATCTCTAATTTTATTCAACCCTCCATCACACTGGTTGGTTAACGGAAAATTAGTGTCAATTTTTGTATCCACCCAACTTATTCCTCCATCATGACTGACAGCAGAAGCCCGATGGGCATCCCTCCCAGGAATTGTATAACGGGCATTCATATAAACATCACCATTATCAAGTTCAACAATACGTGATTCGTTCATATGAATATCTTCTCCGAAAGAAGAGCCAAAATGCCATGTTTTTCCATGATCATCACTATATATAGTGGAAACACCATACCTCCTGTCCTCAATCGGTATAGGAATAGATTTTCCTTCTTTGTCGATTTTCCCCAAGGCAGTTCGGTTCCATATTTGGAGTAATAGTCGTCCCGAAGTCAATTGAATTCCATGCCCCGGACCCGGCATATGAAAAGTTCGCCCCAAATAATCACTGTGAAAACCATTTATATCCCGAATAAAATTCCCTGTATCATCCGTATTGGGTGTACCATCTTCCTTGACATGAAGCAAAGAGGTAATTTCTATTCTATCCGACCAGGTCTGACCATCATCGTCACTATATTTATAGAATACTTTAGTATAGCGCTGCAAATTCATCCCCGCAATCTCCCCTTCACTCAGTGAATAAAAAAAGAAGATACGTCCTGTTATATGATCTACAATAGGAGCAATGTTTGTCCATACTTCTCTTTTCTCCGGATCATCCAACGGATCGATCAGTTCTTTGTGAGCAGCCCAATAATCTCCACTACTCTTTTCTATGTATATGGTCGGTGACCAAGTTAACCCTCCGTCTATGCTCCGTTTCAAAACAATATGATTAGGTGTTTGATCATGATAATTAATTCGGGCTTCGGTGAAAGCCAATACCGTACCTTTAGAACTGACTACAATACCAGGTATTCTGTAGCCTTCCACATCTCCTTCTCCTTTATCCCAGACGATAGATTGTGTAAACTCCGGAGGTCTCTCTGAGGAGCAGGAAAAAAAGATATAAGTGATTAATAATCCGATAATAAGTTGTATATTGTTTTGCTTTAATTTCATCTTTAAAGGCTTTAAAGTCTATTATTAGAAATCCATCACAGACTACCAATTAGCGATAAACAAGCTCGTCTGTAGTCTGTGATGGGTAATTGCTATTTACTCATATCCGGGAGTCTGCGTGATTGATGGATTCGTATTAATAGACGCATTATTAACTGGCCAAAGTAGAATGTTCTGTTCATTTTCCCGTCCCTTCAAAGTTTCTACCCTATTGAACACTTGTCCTAGACGAATCAAATCAAACCAGGCCTTACCTTCCGACGCAAATTCTTTCAACCTTTCATCGAGTAATATTGTCTCTATCTCTGCCTGAGAGTATGTACCTGAATGGTAATTGTCTATCCCATAAGCTCGTTTAGTGATTTGATTAAGATAAACCAAAGCCCCCGAGAAATTATTTCGAGCAATTTCAATTTCGGCCTTAAATAATAATGCCTCTGCATAACGGTATATGGGAATATCAGAGTCAAAAATCCTAGTACCTTCTTTCCAAGTGCCTATATATTTATTTATCCAACGATATGAACGACCACGGGGCGTTGTGAATTCTGAAACATTTATATTGGAACGAGAGTCCGGGATAGTTCCTGTTATAAAATCAGTATATTCTTCTGTCAGTGTAACCCATTGCGCATGACTTCCAACTTGAATCGGGTTATTAACATACTCAATTTCAGCTATATTAGTTATATTGATTAAGAAATCTCGGGCAAAGGAGTTATCATTTTCTATTTCAACGAATGCAATAGAAAATATTCTCTCAGGATCAGTATCATCCCGAAAGACCTCTTCATATGTGTCTGACAAACTCAACTTTGAGTCAATTACTTTTCTCAAGGCAATATCTGCTTTATCAATAGCTTCTGTTTTTCCGTTTACCTTTGCTTGCCATAAATAAAAATCAGTTTGCAGCATAGCAATTGCTTCCATTGTTACTTCCCAAGGAGCCGTTGCTTCACTTGCCACTAAGGCTGAAGAATTGTTTAGATCTTGTTCTACTTGTAAGAAAATCATTTCCACCGGATCTCTGGATGGATATAACCCTTCTTGATCGTCAGATTCGAATCCATCTACTAATACCGGTGCATCTCCCCATATACGCCCAATATTGTAATACATATATGCTCTCAGAAAATAAGCACTGGCAAGGATATGGTTTTTTTCATTCTGTTTGTCAAAATGAATATTTGGTGTATATTTTATTATTAGATTGCAATCATTAATTGCTTTATATAATTCTTCCCAATTTGTCCCTATATCTGATGAGACTATCTGGTTACGCCATATAGTTCCCCTTTCAGCCGAACCTAATGCTATACCGTCTCCGTAAAAGCCGCACCGATAATCTCCCCAAATAATATAATTTTTTTGGAAGGCTGCGCGAAAACGATTGAATGCACCATTGAGTGCAGCCTTTGCATCTCCTGAATCCTTCCACATGGAATTTACCGTAATGGAACTTTTCGGAGTAAGATTCAGCATATCATCACATGAAATAATTACTATTACCATAAAAATTGATAGAATTATGTAGGATATGTTTTTTTTCATGACTGTACGTTTTTATTTTTTAATTTAATTATTAAAAGTCAATCTTAAGACCTAAAGACAAAACTCTTACAGGGGGATAACCTGTTGTCGAATTGTTAATCACACCCACTTCAGGGGGAGTCGCTTGTACTGCCGTAAAATAATGCAGATTATTACCGGAAAAGAATATTGTACCTTTTTGAATATTCATTTTCGAAGTTATCAATTGAGGTAGATTATAACCTATGGATATATCCCGAATACACAAATAATCCCCTTTGAAAGTCATTACATCGCTATCCCTACGGTAATTCCAGTTTTCGCTGGTGTCATGACCGGCGACACGCGCCCATTTGGTTTTAGCTGCATCCCCTGGTTGTTTCCATGAATCTAATGCCTCACGCACATAAGCGCCATCCAGATTAGATATCATGTGGAATCTAAATTCACTATCCAGTATAGTATGACCAATCGCCCAATCAAGGTAAATTCGTAAGGAAAAGTTCTTATAATTAAACGTATTTGTTAGACCTCCTGTGGAGTGTGGAACCGTAACTCCTAATTCAAACTGATCGACTTCTGTTATTTTCCCGTCCCCATTACGGTCTTTCCATTCATAATCACCAGCGAATTTTTGTCCTTGAATAAATTTCCCGGTACGATAATCATAACCTCGGGCTAATTCGTCATACCTTGCATTTGCTGCCTGTTCGTCAGTATCCAGAATATATTCAGATTTATATCCGTAAATCCGATAAAGGGGTTCTCCTTCAGCTATTCCTCCGAAACTCTCACCATCAGGAAGATAAATACCTCCAATACGATTTTTCACCTGTCCGTTATCAGGAAGAGAAACTACTTTATTTTTCACATACCCCCAGGCAAAACTTGTTTCCCATAAAAAATCTTTGGTTTGTATGTTCTTTGATGTAATTTCCAAGTCAAAACCATAGAATCTTACAGAACCGATATTTGTTTCTATGGATGAGAAACCTGAGGTGTTAGGCAATGGTTTACTGAAAATCAAATCGTCGGTTCTTTTATTGAACACATCAAAAGTCAGGAGTACCCTGTCTTTTAGGAATCCGGCATCAACACCAAAATCGACTTGAGTTGTAGTTTCCCAGGTAAGGTTCTGATTAGGCATGGAAGTATTTACAATACCTGCAGCGTTATTGTACTTGTATGTTGCTGAATATACCCCTTGAGCAGTATATAATCCCACAGCATTGTTTCCTGTTTGTCCTATACTGGATCGTAATTTCAAAAATGATAAGGTCGAATTATTCTTGAGAAAATCTTCTTCCGAAACGACCCATCCTACAGATGCTCCAGGGAAATAAGCCCATTTGTGATTTGCTCCAAAACGTGAGGAACCATCTCTCCTTACAGAAGCTGATAACAGATATTTGTTTTGATAATTATAGGATGCTTTAGCAAATACACTGGCTAAGACCTCTTCAGTCTTGGTGGTGGTTGCATTTGTTTTTTCGGGAGCAGCATTCAATGTCTCGATTTTATCAGAACTGGCGCCTTGGGCTGAGGCTGTTAACGCTTTTACATTTGTATTCATATAAGAAGCTCCCAATAGACCGGATATAGTATGATGCCCAAAAGAATTGTTATATTTCAATAACCCCTCAAATTGATTTCTTTCGATATTGTCCAATGTTGAGGTCGCCGGACGTAAACTATTGAATTCATTTGCTCTCTGGAATCCATCAAATTCTTTCGTGGAGAAATAAGTTGTAGCCGTTCCGGTTGCAATCAGATTATCCGTAATACCCCAGTTAATACCTCCAGATACACTGGTTTGACGTAAAATAGTTTCTCTTTGATGTATGTAAGTCCACCAAGGTAAAGATGCTGCAGTGGCATTATGTCCTTTTAGCGGAATTCCACTTTCATCAAACATTTTATGTGTCGGAGCTAAAAATAAAGATCTTGTAATGGCATTTTGTTGGGTACTGTAGTCTTCGGTAGTACTTCGATTGTAATTTATATCAGATGAAAATTTCAGATTATCACGAATATTTAATTCCACTCCACCCCTTGTGGATAATCTTTTCCATCCAGTTGACAATGCAACCCCCGCATCATCTGTATATCCAATAGAACCTGAATAACGTAATTTCTGATCGCCCCCTTCAATACCTAAGTAATAATTCTGACGCAATGCGGGACTAAAGGCCGCATCAACCATGTCATGATCCTGAAATACCAATGTCTTACTTGGATCTATCGGATCAGGCATTGTTTTCCATCCAGAAGGAACAAGTTCTCCAGGATCCAAATATCTCACGCTGTAAGTGGATGTTTCTGAATTTCCGCTACTATACGCCACATTGTCTTTAAAATTGTTTTCAGGAGTAGGTCCACGTGCCACACTTGTACGTCTCAAATAAAGATATTCTTCTGCATTTGTCAGATCATAATATCTTTCGATATTTTGTACAGAAAAATCCGCTTGAAATGTAGCTCTTGGTTTATCAGATACAGAACCTTTTTTAGTAGTTATTAATACGATACCATTTGAGGCCCTAGAACCATATAGGGCTGTAGATTCAGCATCCTTTAATATTTGGATTGATTCAATATCATTCGGATTGATGTTATTATAATCACTTTCAAATCCATCTACTAAAATTAATGGAGAATTACTTTTATTAATTGATGAACCTCCCCGAATTACAATGTTTGGGGCTTCACCAGGTTGACCGGAATTACTGTAAATACGCGCTCCGGCAACTTTTCCCTTCAGAGCATTGATGACATTAGTTACAGACATATTTTCCAGTTCCTTTGTATTGACCTTGGAAACAGCAGATGTTAAAGTCCTTCTTGACTGGGTTCCATAAGCAACTACCATAACCTCATCCAATCCTACGGTTGAAACATTCAAAACAACATTGATACGTTCCTGATTCGTGATCCTTATTTCCTGAGGTTGAAATCCTACATAAGAAAATTCTAATGTAGCTCCCTGAGGCACTTTTATTTGAAAATTACCATCTATATCCGTGACAGTTCCATGAGTAGAGCCTTTGACTACTACCGAAACGCCCGGCAACGTTTCCCCTTCATTATCATGCACCACACCCGTAACGGTTACTTCCTGTGCCATAAGGAAAGATAATGAAGCAAACAAGAAAATAAAAAAGGCTAAAAATCGATAATTTTTTCTCATCTTTGTAATGATTTTAAGATATTCGTGTTTTAAAATTATTGTAGAAAGGGGTACTATTTGCAGGAGGTATCCCTTTCTCTATTTTCCCAAAAAACCGATTGTCTCCAGGTCTTTTATGAGAGAATCGTATTCTTCCTTTTCGAACGGAGCAATGGGTAAACGACATTCTCCGCATTCTATTCCGATCAAATTCATAATGGCTTTCCCGCCTCTTACACCTCCCCCGTATTTGATAATTATTTTGACAAGTTCAATGGATCGCATCTGCAACGCCCGGGCAGATGCAAGATCTCCTTTTTCCATTGCTTTCATGATATTCAAATACACGGAAGGCAAATAATTGTACGTACTTCCCACACCGGCAACCGCACCCAATGCCAATCCGCAGACAAGCATCTCATCATACCCATGTAATACTTCGAACGCTCCATTGTTAAGGTGGATGCAGTCTCCCATTTCCATCAGGTTGTTATGCGTATATTTCACACCAGCCAGATTAGGGATCTCTTGTTTTCCTTCCTGCAAAAATTGCGCAACAGATAAACTGACCCCTGTCATCGACGGCATGTTGTAATAATAGAACGGCAGTTCGGGAGCCGCGGCCGCTACCGGTTTGAAAAAACCGATCAGGTCGCGCACCGAGGCAGGTTTAAAAAAACCGGGAGCAATGGACCCCACACCCCAGGCTCCGGTCTCTGCCGCGTGACGGGAAAGTTCCACCGACTCACGCTGGTTATCACTACCCACATGTGCAATTACTTTAAAACGCCCTTCAGCCGCTTTTACCCAATGTTCCAGGATCAGCTTCCTCTCTTCCGTCGTCAATGAGGTGAATTCGCCCGTTGTTCCACATACAAACACACCCGAGATACCCGAATCAGCGATATGCTGTGCATATGGATCTATAACAGCATAATGAACATCGCCATTCGGAAGCATGGGGGTAAATGTCGCGGCTACTAATCCTTTCAATTTTTGATAATTTTTCATTTTAACAAATTAACAATTAATACTTTATAAATAATACAGTAGAATATGCCGGATTATTTTTCCAGTGGTATGATCTGTCCCTCATAGACAGAGGGTGTTCTTATTCCGGGTTTTATTTCTCCGCTGGTAATATAAAAATTATTTTCCCGTACGGCGATATTGGTGGTGACCGGAACGGAAAAAGGCAGGATTTCCTCATGAACAAATGTGTGCGATATACGATCATATACCCTGAGGATATTTTCAAAACCGGGGTGCTCATATGATCCGGGAAATAATTTCGTAACGCCTCCTAAAAAGACAATGTTCTCCAAGTGTACAAATGCTGTTCCCGCCATCACCGGAAAAAATCCCTGAAGACGTGTCCATCTATTCACAAAAGGGTCATACATATGCCCATCGGTTAGTATCTCCACATAACCGGACGAACGATAATCCCTTCCACTGAAGAGGTAAAAAACCGGAGACTCTCCGTTTTCAATGGCAACACTCACTGCGTAACCCCGTGCATTACCGTCCCAGGAAGGCAAAGCGACCCATCCTTTGTCCTTATGGTCAAGGTCTAATACGAAAAAGTGATTTGTGGCATTTTCTTCACTCATCTTTTCCTGACCTCCGGCTATATATATTTTATTATTCAGAAGCGCACCTGTAGCATTGGCTAAGGGAACCGGCAGGGAAGGCCAATCATAAGAGATTTTAAAAACTCCCCCTTCCTTATAGATAAGAAAGACATCATCAAAGCACCGTTTCATGTCACATCCGCCTATACACAGCAGGCCTTCTGCCAATTGTATGGACACGCCATAGGCAATAGCTGCAGGCAGAAAATCAGTTATAATCCCCCATTGAAAATCCATGGTGTCCGTATGTGCATGATACAGTGTTCTCTCCCAATTCTTTTTTCCTCCTTCCCATGGCATCTTATCCGGAAAATTTGCTCCTCCCGCAATAATCAGTTCATTGCCGACAAATCCGGAAAATACACCCGCAACCCCTCTGTTCTCTTCCTTATCCTGAAGGGAAGGAAGGGAATTCGAATTATTCCATTGTATCTCCCATTCTAGCTGACAAGGCAATGGTAGATTATCCATTGTATACATAACAGCTGTAATACTCATGGCAATTAAAAAAGATATTATTGTTTGACAACGCATTTTTGATGATGAATAGTTTCGTTCTTTTGTCGGATGAAAATCTTATAAACCTCGAAATGTTGTTCCAGCGCCTTCCTGTATCCGTCCTCATCATTTTCTTTCAGATAGTGTAACAGATCCTGATGAGTTACAATCCGTCCTTCTTCCTGGAGTTTAATATTGATGGGAGCGAGGTATTCCTTGAATTTGTCTTTTACAAAGGTCATAACAGGATGCACAATATTCTGGAATTCAGCAATTGTTTTATTCCCTGTTATCTGATACAATCTCGTATGAAAGGTAAATTCACTGAAAGGTGCATATTCATTGTTCTCATACATAATACCCACCTTTACAATTTCTTCGAGATCTTCGATGTCTTTCGGCGTAATATTTCTGAAAATATCGCTGCATATACCCATCTCTAAAGCGATCCTGAACCCCAGGATATCGAATAAAGCATCTTCGCTTAAAATACGGGGATCTACTACCCGTTTCATTCCTCCCAGGATAGATGGCTCCGAAAGGATCATACCCCGCCGGGTACGGGTTTCAATCATACCCATCATCTTTAACCGGCTCAACGCTTCGCGTAACACACTCCGGGCTACACCTAAGGAAGCCGACAACTCCATTTCATTAGGAATAGGATCCCCCGTTTGGAGATCTTTCTCTCTAAAATAGGTCAAAAGTTTGTCTTCCACCTGATCCACCAGGGTAACAGAATTATTCTGAATTTTCAGTCTTTCCATGAGTAATTGATATTTTTACGTACTTTGTACGTCTTATATTAATTATATGATTTGTCTGACAAATATACAGTCAATATTTTTTAATAACCAAGAAGCAACTTGAATTTTAACCAATGAAGTCCATTTTTTAAATTTATTTCACAAATTCAAGCTTCTCAAGAATATTCTCTTAACTTTTAAGGAAATTAGAAAGTATTATCTCCCTTATGAATACATCCATAGTCCCCCAACAGATAATTTAATCATTTATCACGAACCTGTCAAAAATAATTTATATCCGATAATTTCTCCCATATCAAATATCTTAGTCTTTATATCATTTCGAATAATTTACAAAATGGAAATAATGTTTTATTTTTGTAAGATATAGTTTCTTGTGCCGGAATTAAGCAATAATATCACCATACAAAAAACAACAACATGTTCTTATTAAACCGACTAACTACTTTACCCAAGTTTCAAAAGCCGGGAATTTTAATTATCCTGTCAACCTTTCTATTCTGTGCTCACAATACAGTATATGGAAATAACATTCATCCTCTCAGGATCATAAAACTTACCTGCGAGTATCAACAAGATCCACTACTGGTTGCGTCAGGCACACCTCTTTTCGGATGGCAATTGCAATCGGATCAACAGGAAGTAGTTCAATCCGCCTACACAATCGAGGTTTATAGCCGTATTAAGGAGAAAGAAGTAAAAATATGGGATTCGGGAAAAGTGCCATCCGGTCAATGCCAACGGGTAAAATACAATGGCATGGAAACACTGGAACCGGGAAGGGAGTACCGATGGAGAGTCAAAGCCTGGGATACCCGGAATAACTCTTCGGAATGGAGTGAAATGAACAGATTCCGGATGGCTCCTTCGGATACGGAATTAAAAGCCGAATGGATCGGAGCCATCGACAAGAAAGAGGCCAATATCCCGGAAGGAAGAGTCTATCACGCATTGGCTGTCTCATCGGAAGCAGCCGAAAAATGGAGGAATACCCATCCCCTTTCAAAAAGGAGCATCTATCTGAGAAAAGATTTTTCCATCGATAAGAAAATCAGAGAGGCAATTATTTATATCAGCGGATTAGGCCACTATGAACTTTCATTGAACGGAGAAAAGGTGGGAGATTCCCGGTTTGATCCCATGTGGAGTGATTACGACAAGACAATCTATTATAATGCCTATGATGTGACTCATTCCCTGCAACAGAACAACGCAATCGGAGTATTGTTGGGGAACGGATTCTTTAATCAGCAGGGTGGCCGGTACGTAAAAATGCAGGTGAGTTTTGGTCCCCCTACCCTGTTTTTTAAACTTCATATAACTTATACGGACGGCACAAAAGAGGAAATCGATTCGAACGAAAACTGGAAATATTCTTTAAGCCCCATTATCTTCAATGATATGTATGGCGGCGAAGATTATGACGCAAGGCTGGAGCAGAATGGGTGGGATAGTTATGGATTCGATGAGTCGGACTGGTTACCGGTAGTGGTACAAAGTGCCCCCAATGGGCGTCTTACGCCACAGACCACTGCTTCCGTTAAAATAATGGAAACATACACACCTAAGTCGGTGAAAAAAGTGGGTGATGCATATGTCTTCGATATGGGACAAAACCTATCAGGCTTTCCAAAGATCAAAGTCTCGGGAAAGTCAGGAGATAAAGTCAGATTGACAGTAGGTGAAAACATTCACGAAGACGGTTCCGTAAATCAATCACAATCGGGATCGCCCTATTATTACGAATACACTTTAAAAGGAGAGACGCAAGAGACATGGCATCCCCGTTTCTCCTATTACGGTTATAAATATGTTCAGGCAGATGGTGTTAACCCGGAAGAGGTACAGTCCCATTTCGTGTATAATTCGAGCACCCGGACAGGTCATTTTCACTGTTCGAATGAGATATTCAATGAGGCTCACCGGATTATTGTGAATGCAATCAAAAGTAATATGCACGCTGTGTTTACCGATTGTCCCCACCGTGAAAAACTCGGATGGCTGGAACAGGTACATCTGAACGGTCCCGGACTGTTTTACAATTTTGACCTGACCACGTTTGCACCGAAGATCATGCAGGATATACGCGATGCACAGCTTCCAAACGGTCTGGTTCCCGATATTGCTCCCGAATATGTTATTTTTGAAGGAGGATTCCGCGATTCTCCCGAATGGGGAAGTACGGCCGTTTTCCTGCCGTTCATGTATTACCGGTTCTACGGAGATAAATCCCTGATCATGGAATACTACGACGTAATGAAAAAGTATGCCGGTTACCTTTCTTCTACCGCAACTGACCATATTGTGTCACACGGGCTGGGAGACTGGTGCGATTACCGCAAAGACGAACCCTACGGCGTATCCAAGAACACTCCGGTACCTTTGTCCGCATCTGCCCACTATTATATGGTGGTTGACTACCTTGCACAGGCTGCCGAAATAACAGGCAATTCCAACGATCATACCTGCTACACAAACCTCAGGGAACAGGTAAGGGAGGCGTTCAATAAAGAATTTTTTGATGAAAACACCCGACAATACGGTACGGGAAGCCAGGCATCGAATGCCATGCCGTTGTTCGCAGGTATTGTGGAACCAGAATACAAACAGGCCGTGCTGGATAATTTAGTGAAAGATATAGAAGAAAAAGGGTACCGGCTTTCCACAGGGGATGTCGGGAATAGAGACCTGTTCCAGACGTTAGCGGATAACGGATTGAACGAGATCATGTACAAAATGCATAATCACAGGGAAGTACCCGGATACGGTTTTCAACTGCAATTCGGTACCACAACGCTGACTGAATTATGGGATCCGAGAGACGGTGCATCGTGGAACCATTTCATGATGGGCCAGATTGAAGAGTGGTTCTATAAATCACTGGCAGGAATAACGACAGAAGACTACAGCGGGTTCCAAAACATAGTGATTGCACCCAAACCGGCGGGAGACCTGAAGTTCGTAGAAGCATCCTACGATACGTTGTATGGCACAATCTCCGTCAACTGGAAAATCGATGGCGATCAATTTAAAATGGATTTGTTCCTCCCTCACAATTGTACGGCCAAAATATATCTTCCGCACCAAGATGACTACACCTCCGTGGGGGGCGGACATCACTCGTTTACAACAACAATAAATTAATTCGATAATTTAACGATTTGATAATTAATCAGGTGATCAATAAATATACAAATCAGTAAATCGTCTTTGATCTATATTAAAACAATCTTTTATTTATGGTAAAATTATACAGATATACCATTCTGGTTATACTACTCTCATTCAGTTATTTTCTGAAAGGTCAATCATCTTCATTACCAGTCGGTCTGAAAACCGATCATCTCGAAAATCCTATCGGGATAGATAACCCTAGTCCCAGATTGGCATGGAGAATTGAAGACAACAGGGAGGGAGCACGACAGTCTGCCTACAGGGTTATTGTCGGAACCGATTCCCTGAAAGTAGTAAACGGAGAAGGGGAAGTTTGGGATTCCGGAAAAATAAATTCGGACAGGCAACTTGTCACCTATGAAGGCAAAGACCTTACACCGTTCACCAGATATTACTGGAAGGTGATGGTATGGGATGCATGGCAAAATGAAAGCAAATCCGATATCCAGTTCTTTGAAACCGGAATGATGGATATCAGCAATTGGCAAGGGAACTGGATCAGTGACGGAAGGGATATACATTATTTGCCCGCACCTTATTTCCGTAAAAAATTCGAGACTGCCAAAGAAATTGTATCAGCCCGTGTATATATAGCCGTCGCCGGATTGTATGAACTCTATATCAACGGAGAAAAGATCGGTAACCAGCGTCTCGATCCGATGTACACCCGCTTCGACAGGAGAAACCTCTATGTCACCCATGATGTGACTACTCAGTTGCAGAAAGGAGAAAATGCCATTGGAGTGATTCTGGGCAACGGATGGTATAACCACCAGTCGATGGCCGTATGGGATTTTCACCGGGCGCCCTGGCGCAACCGTCCCGCTTTCTGTCTGGACCTGTGTATTACTTACGTTGACGGTACTGTAGAGACCATTCCCACTAACCTGAGCTGGAAAAAATCGGACAGCCCGGTAATCTTTAACAGTATCTACACAGGGGAGCATTACGACGCACGGCTGGAACAGGATGGATGGAGCAAGCCGGAGTTTGATGATTCACAATGGCAGGGAGTAGGATTACGCTCTACTCCCTCTCAGAATATTACCGCCCAACAATTGAGATCGATACGGAATGTATTGACGATCCCTGCCAAATCAGTCGATAAGATCGATGAAAAGACCTATGTATACGACTTCGGGCAAAATATGTCGGGGGTAACCAGGATAAAAGTCTCCGGCGAAGAAGGTACCGAGCTACGGATAAAACATGGTGAACGCCTCTATGACAACGGACGAATCGATATGTCCAATATTGATGTGTATTACCGGGGAGACAGGGAAAAAGATCCTTTCCAGACGGATATACTGATATTGAGCGGAAAAGGAGAAGATGAATTTATGGCCCGCTTCAACTACAAAGGGTTCCGGTATGTGGAAATAACAAGCAGTAAACCGGTTGAACTGGATAAAAACAACCTGACTGCTTATTTTATGCGCAGTGACGTGCCGCCGATCGGGAAAATTGAGACTTCAAGTGACCTTATCAATAAATTATGGTGGGCAACCAATAATGCCTATCTGTCAAATCTGATGGGCTATCCCACTGACTGCCCGCAACGCGAAAAGAACGGTTGGACTGGTGACGGCCATTTTGCCATCGAAACGGCATTGTACAATTTCGATGGCATTACGGTATATGAGAAATGGCTGGCCGACCACCGGGACGAACAACAACCCAATGGAGTGTTGCCCGACATTATTCCTACGGGAGGATGGGGTTATGGAACTCATAACGGATTAGACTGGACCAGTACAATTGCCATTATTCCCTGGGAAATATACAGGTTCTATGGTGACAGTAAACTATTGGAAGACTGTTACGAGAATATCAAACGGTATGTGGATTATGTGGATCGTACAAGTCCTGAGGGTCTGACCTCATGGGGACGTGGAGACTGGGTACCGGTGAAATCACGTTCCAATCTGGAACTGACCTCCTCTGTCTACTTCTATGTAGATGCAAAAATACTGGCTGAAGCGGCGAATCTATTCGGAAAAGAAGACGATTACCGGTATTACTCCACATTGGCGGAAAAAATCAAAAATGCCATCAACAAAAAATACCTGGATCGTAAAACCGGCATTTATGCCAGTGGTACTCAAACCGAACTAAGTGTGCCGCTTCAATGGAAAGTGGTCCCGGAAGATATGATACCCAAAGTAGCACAGAATCTCGCGAAGAAAGTGGAAGAAGCAGGATTTCACCTGGATGTAGGTGTATTAGGTGCCAAAGCTATTCTGAACGCATTAAGTGAAAACGGTTATCCCGATGTGGCGTATAAGGTAGCGGTACAGGACACTTATCCCTCCTGGGGCTGGTGGATTGTGAATGGAGCCACTACCCTGCTCGAGAACTGGGATCTGGATGCTGAACGGGATATTTCCGACAATCACATGATGTTCGGCGAGATCGGCGCATGGTTCTTCAAAGGACTGGGAGGCATTTACCCCGATGCTGCACAACCCGGTTTCAAGCATATTATCCTGCGTCCCCACTTTGAGAAAGATCTGGAGAGATTCGACGCACAGTTTCATTCACCTTATGGTTTGATCCACTCTCAATGGGAATGGAAGAAAGGAAAGATAAACTATCGGGTTGTGGTACCTGCGAACAGCAGTGCCACTTTGTATCTTCCCGATTATGTGGAAGGAAACAAATTAATAAAACTGGATGCAGGAACTCATAGTTTTACATTTAAGATAAGTGGCTGAAGGTTGATGTGGTGATGTGATGATTTAACGATTTGATAATTGGCTGATTATCCTGTTATTCTTCCCTTCTCCAATTCTATACTTCTCCAATTCCGACTTCTAATTTCTAACTTCTGAGTTCAAAATTCTGAGTTCAAAATTTAATCATATGAAACGAATAATCTTTTTTCTGGCTATACTAATTCTCACCTCTCTAGCTATAACGGTTTTTGGGAAGGAAAAAGCATCAGTCGCTCCGGTGAATCTCACCTGTGAACACCTGAAGAATCCGGCAAGTCTGGATGTAGCGCATCCACGTTTTAGTTGGACACTCCAACCGACCGATGAATCAGCTTACGGACAACGACAAACAGCATACCGCATACTGGTAGGAAGTTCGCTGCAAAAAAGGGCTGACCATTTCGGCGACATGTGGGACAGCGGATGGATCGAATCAGACAATATGCAACTGATCGAATACAACGGCAAACCGCTGCGGTCTGACGAGAAATATTTCTGGAAAGTAGCCGTAAAGGATGAAAACGGCAATGAATCGGGTTACAGCGAAGTAGCCAAATGGAGCACGGGATTGTTTTCTCAGGACGAGTGGACAGCCAAGTGGATCGGTACGGACAAGGCTTACAATCCGGCGGAAGGACCCAACAAAATGTATGATCCGTGGTTCCGGAAAACTTTCGATTTAAAGGAAAACCCGTCTAAAGCGACGCTGTTTGTCGCTTCGGTAGGATATCATGAAGTATATGTCAACGGGAAAAGAATCGACGATCATGTACTTGCACCGGCAGTAACGGACCATACTAAACGGGCGCGTTACATTGCCTACGATATTGCACCCGCACTTACATCCGGCACAAACGTCATCGCCCTATGGCTGGGAACTTCGTGGTCTATCTTTGCTCCTTACGCAACGGCCGATAAACCCCGTACCCCTTTGGTAATCGCCCAGACGGATATCTACGATGCCAACGACCGCAAGCTGGCGAGGATCGCTACCGATCAGTCGTGGAAAACCTATCCGAGTCCCAATAAGCTGATTGGGAACTGGGGATTTGGAGTAGGAGGATACGGAGGCGAGATATGGGATGCTAGTAAAGAGGTGGAAGAGTGGAACCTGGCAACCCTGGACGACCGCAACTGGAAAAACGCCACAGTATACACACCGGCGCTTGAACTATCAACTCAGCAGGTAGAAACCAACATCCTGATTGACGAGATTCATCCGGTCGCCGTCGAATCCCGCCCCGATGGCTCTTACCGTGTGGATATGGGCGTAAATTTCGCGGGATGGACACAAATATCAGTACAGGGCAACCCCGGCGATACCATCCGGTTCCTGTTTTCGGAAAGAGAGCAGGAAGAAATAACGTTCGGGTTGATGAACGCTTACGTTATCGGTGCTTCAGGAAAAGGCACATTTGAAAACCGATTCAACTACAGTTCGGGAAGATGGATCACGATCAAAGGCTTGAGATCGGCTCCCAAAAAAGAGGAGATCAAAGGATGGATGGTACGTACTGCTTTCGATGACGCAACCCGTTTCGAGTGTTCCGATCCGTTGCAGAACTGGATCTACAATACGGTAAAATGGACTTTTGAGAATCTGTCTCTTGGCGGATTTATCGTCGACTGTCCCCAACGCGAACGATTCGGCTATGGCGGCGATGCACATGCCACTTCCGAAACCGGCCTGTTTAATTACAAACTGGGTGCTTTCTATACCAAATGGCTGGAAGACTGGCGCGACGTACAGGGAACAGAACCGATGACAGGCAATATGAACGATCCGGAATGGGCACGCAAGCAGGAAGGAAGCGGTAGGATACTGGGTGGAGGTATACTCCCTCAGACAGCACCGACCTACCATGGTGGCGGCGGCCCGGCATGGGGCGGAATAGTGGTCACCCTCCCGTGGTTCATATATCAGCATCATGATGATATGCGGGTGCTCGAAGATAATTTCGAAATGATCAAAGGCTGGTTGGAATTTCTCGATACTCATGTAGAAAACGATATGCTCAAACGGTACGGCGCACGGTGGGATTTCCTGGGCGACTGGCTCTGGCCGGGAGCTACGTCGCAAGGGATGAATAACTATTCCGATGAAAATATCTTTTTCAATAACTGCTATTGGGTATATAACCTGAAAACTGCAACACAAATTGCCAGGGTGATCGGAAGAACTGAAGAGGCAGAACAATGGGCGCGTCAGGCAGAACAGTCATCTAAAGCTATCCATGCCAAATATTATCATCCGGACGATCATAATTATTCGGACAGATCGATGCGGAGCCTTTCTGCGGCTCTCTATGGCGATATCATGCCGGCTGAATTACGCCCAAAAGTGATGGAGAGACTGGCTGAAGAAATTCTCGTTCATAAGAACGGACATATCGACGTAGGGATCACCGGTGGTGCAATGCTTTTTAAAGTATTACGTGAAGAGGGGCGAGACGACCTCATCTATTCCATGACATCCCAGACCACCTATCCGGGTTGGGGGCTTATGCGTGAAAGCGGAGCCACTACTATATGGGAGATGTGGGAAAAGGATTTGTCGGGGCACTCACTGCTGCACAGCTCTTATCTCTATCCCGGTGCGTGGTATATCGACGGTGTGGCCGGTATCAGAAGGGATACCGATGTTCCCGGATTCAGAAAGTTTATGATACGGATACCCAAACTCACCGAAACACAAATATCCTCTGCAAAAGCTTCATTCGATTCTCCGGCCGGGTTGATAGAATCCTCATGGGAGCGTGAAAACGGAAGGATTACATTAAATGTAACTGTACCGCCAAACTGTACCGCAACAGTCCTGTTCCCCTATGACAACGAAAAAACTGTACATGTGAATGCTGAACATGTCAAAGAAACTGGCAGAAAAGAAGGATACATCCTTTTTGAAATTCCGGCAGGAAAGTACCGGTTCAGTAATTGACCGATATTGATTTGATAATATGTCAATATGAATAAGGTGGGAAGGTGGTTTAAGTGAAAAGTGAAAAGTGAATTTTTTTTGAAACTGCTAATTGGATAATTAGTAATTCTACTTCTCCACTTCTAACTTCTTATTTCTGAGTTCTGAGTTCTAATTTCTAATTTCTAACTTCTTAATCAATATGAAACACATTCATTTTTTAATTGGACTTATCCTGGCCATATTCATGGCCGGATGTCAGGGAACAGCGGTCAGAGTGGATTCCCTGAAGGTAGAAATGCAGGAGAATCCCCAGGGAGTGAGCACATCGACACCCCGATTCTCATGGCAGATCACCTCTAACCAACCTGATTTGCAGCAGGAAAGCTACCACATTCAGGTAGCCGGATCGGAGCAGGATCTGGAAAAAGGAAACAACTTGTTATGGGATTCGGGAATTGTTGCTGATGATGAATCCATACTTATCCCATATACGGGAGAAACACTTTCTCCGAGAGAAGTATATTACTGGCGGGTAAAAGTAACGACCAATCAGGGAGAAACAGCCTGGAGTAAGATCAACCACTGGTCTATGGCCCTACCGGACAATGCCGGCTGGCAGGCCAAATGGATTGGCGAAAATGCACTTTCAAATCCGGGTGAAACAGATAAGGGAAATACCCGTCTGGCTGCCCGTTATCTGCGAAAACCTTTCGATAGTAAACAGAAGGTAAAACGTGCAGTGCTTTATATCTCCGGGCAAGGCGCCTATGAGGCTTATATAAACGGAAAGCGAGTATCGGATGACGTTCTTGCCCCCACGGTTTCATGGTATCCTGAAAAAGTATATTACAACGTATATGATGTTACCTCCCTGATTCAAAGAGATAGTAATCTATTGGGGGTAAAATTAGGTAACGGTCGCTATTTCGGTATGCGCGAATCCCCAACCCAGGTGTTCGGTTTTCCCCGACTACTGGCACAACTGGAAATTGAGTACAACGACGGTTCAACAGATGTTATTGTCAGCGATGAATCCTGGAAAGTCACCTCCAGAGGCCCCATCATTGCCAATAACGAATTCGACGGAGAAGAATATGATGCCCGGATGGAGCTTCCCGGATGGGATAAGATCAATTACGACGATACTACCTGGAAACAGGTCGATATAATGTCTGCACCCGGAGGGACACTTACCGCACAACCCAATCCGAATATCCGCGTACAGGAAGAACTGACACCGGTAGCTATCACAAAACTGACCGACGGAAAATTTATCCTGGATATGGGACAGAATATGGTAGGCTGGATAAAGATCAACCGGCTGAAAGGTAAAAAAGATCAGCCTGTCACAATGCGGTTCGCGGAAATACTCAATCCCGACGGAACACTCTATATGGCAAATCTGCGGAGTGCAAAGGTTACCGACATCTATACGCCTTCGAAAGACGGGGATTTCAGTTGGGAACCCTCTTTCGTCTTTCACGGATTCCGCTTCGTAGAAATATCGGGCCTCGATTACCAACCGGAATTGTCGGATTTCACCGGCAGGGTTATCTATGACCAAATGGAAACGACCGGACAATTCGAGACATCCGACGAAACCATCAACCAAATATTCAAAAACGCTTATTGGGGAATCCGCGGGAACTACAGGGGTATGCCCACCGACTGTCCGCAACGCGATGAGCGTCAGGGTTGGCTGGGTGACCGTGCGACCGGATGCTTCGGAGAAGCCTTCGTGTTCGACAATGCACTACTTTATAGTAAATGGCTGCAGGATATCGAAGATTCGCAAAGCCCCGAAGGCAGCATTTCGGTGGTCTCTCCACGGTACTGGACTATCTTTAATGACGATGTAACCTGGCCGGCCGCCTATTTCTACGGGGCAAAGATGTTGTGGCTGCAGTTTGGCGATACCGAACCGGTAAAAAGGCATTACCCATCCATGAAACGCTATCTGGAACGTATCCAACAGGTATCGATGCAGGATTATATCCTCACCAAAGATACATACGGCGACTGGTGCATGCCGCCCGAATCCCAGGAACTCATCCACTCGCAGGACCCCACCAGGAAAACCGCTGGAGCAGTACTCAGTACCACGATGTATTACAGTCTGTTGGACCTCATGAGCGAATTTGCCCTGCTCACTGGCAACACGAAAGATATAGCAGGGTATCAAGAACTGGCATCGAAGATCAAAGAGGCGTATAATGCCCGTTTTTTCAATACTGACTCAGCTTTGTATGATAATAATACTGTCACGGCCAATATTCTTTCGCTTCGCCTGGGGCTGGTACCGGAAGGATATGAACAAAAAGTGTTCGACAATATCGTACGCAAGACAGAGGTGGATTTCAACGGTCATGTTAGCACAGGAGTATTGGGAATCCAGCATCTGATGCGCGGTCTGACTGAACAGGGAAATGTAGATCTGGCCTACAGGATCGCCACCAACCGTACCTATCCCAGTTGGGGATATATGATCGAAAAAGGGGCGACCACCATCTGGGAACTGTGGAACGGAGATACGGCCGATCCGGCAATGAATTCCGCGAATCACGTGATGTTACTGGGCGATCTGCTTATCTGGTTTTATGAGGATCTGGCAGGGATCAAAAACCATCCGGAAAGTATGGCTTATAAAAAACTGCTGATGGAGCCGAAATTCCCCGAAGGATTATCGCATGTAAAAGCCTCCTATAAATCGGTTTACGGAGAAATTAAAAGCGAATGGAAAAAAGAAAACGGAACATTCCATTGGAATATTACCATTCCCGGAAACAGTTCAGCCATCATCAGGTTGCCAAAGGAACTGAACGTGTCGACACCAACAGGGAAGGGCATAAGGAATGTTACGGAAACGGAAAATAGTATCGAAATCGAATTAGGATCGGGAAATTACCATCTTACCGGAATATAAATCATTATTTGATTTTACGTGTTTCATTGAGAGACACTTGTCAACCCAGTAACAGCGACCAAGACCTTAACTGTTTTTTAATATTATTTCGTTAATACATTTGGATTTCACATGTATTATTTTGTAATTGCATTCCGTTTCATTTTAGAAATGGGATAATATATCTTGTGTGTCCTTTTCGCCGTACAATAATCTTTGTGGTACGGTGCTGAGATTGGGTTACGTTATCTATACCGCATACTTTGACCTTGTACTATTCACTACTCATTTTTCTCAGAACGTCACCTTGACAAGGTGAAAATCAAAAAAAATCACATCATGAAAGCAAAAAAATTATTGTTCTTTTGTTCTCTCATCTGTTTTGTCATCGCTTCATGCGAAGGGGATACGCCAATCCCTCCAGGCGCAGGCGAGAAAGTTCAATTAAGTGCCGCGATCGAGGGGCTGCAGACCCGCGCCTCCGGTTCCACGTGGGATAAAGGAGATGCCATAGGCGTGTATATGAAGAAATCGGGCGAAGCACTCGGACCTTCGGCCATCGTGCAGAATACAAAGTATGAAACTACAGGCACATCAACGTTTTTACCGGCAAAAGGGGCGACCACCATTACCTTCCCGCTCGATGGATCGAATGTGGATTTCATCGGATATTATCCTTATAAAGAGATGATTGCCAACTTGACATATCCTATCGACCTGTCCAATCAGTCGGTACAGTCCGATATAGACCTCCTCTATTCCGATAATGCAAAAGCATTCAACTCGGGTAAACCCAATGTCAATATGTTGTTCTCCCACCAACTGGCGAAAATCACGCTCACGATAGAGCACAAATTTATACCTAACCTGAACGGCATAGAAGTAATTATCATCAACGCGGGGATAAATGCCAATTTCAACCTTACGGACGGGACATTGTCGGCGCCTTCCGCAACCGGCAATATTGCCTGTATGGTGGCATCCGACGGAGCGACCGCCGAGGCGATCCTTTTGCCCACATCCAGCCTCAACGGGATGGAATTGTGGTTCCTATTGGATGATGAAACGTTCAAATACCCCCTGAGTAGTGTACCGGAGATCCAATCTTTCGATAAATCGACCCGGTACATTTATAATGTTTTTTTAGATTCGGATCGGACACCCGCCGTTACCGTAGGAACAATATCCAATTGGATTGAGGGACCTTCCACCAATGCGACCGTATCTACCACGAACGAAAATCCTCCGATAATACCCGGGTCAAAGAGATCTCCCTACACGGTAATCCAAGCGCAAGAATACCAAGGTAAAGCCGGTGTATGGGTGGAAGGGTATATTGTGGGATATTTTTCGTCTTCCTCCATGAACAGTTTTTCGACCAATTTATCCGGTGATGTCTCTCAAAGCAATCTCGCACTGGCGGACAATCAAGGAGAGACTGACTTGGCTCGGATTATACCGGTGATGCTGGGCACCGGAAGTGCCAGAAATGCACTGAATCTACGAGATAACCCAGACAATTTCGATAAAAAAGTAAAGATCAGGGGAGATTTGGGAACATACTTCAGCGCACCCGGGTTAAGAGATATCAATGCATACGAATTCATAGAACCGTAATAGTAAACGGAGTCAGGGAGTAGTTGTAATTATATTTACCATATACAGCCAAAGGAGCAGGAACTAGGAATGATTATAAAGCAAAATAAGAAAAAATGCTAAATTGTCACAGATCTCCACAATCTGAGAAAAGAATATTATCTTTGTTTGTATCAAAAAAGAAAGGAGTTGTACATGGCAACATTAGAATTGAAAGCCCAATTTCAAAAAGAAATAGAAAACGAGCAAGATAGCTCTGTAATCGAACGGGTACAAGCCTACTATCGTAGAATAAAAACTACTCCCTGTCAATTTTCATCAGAAGAGTTAATAGAGGAAGTAAGACGTTCTGTTGAAGATGAACAAAACGGAGGAGGCAAATCTATGGAAGAAATGAGAAGAAAACATCCCCGTAAATGAAAATAAAATTCTTAATCGCAGCAGAAGAGCATTTAGAAGACATCTATAATTCAATTGCCGGAACGAATGAACATGCGGCGATTAGATTATACAATGATTTTCTGGATGAAATAGACCGACTTCGTGATTTTCCTCTAATGGCTGCGGTTGAACCAGTATTAATTAATGAACCTCAAATATTTCGGGGATTAATAGTAAAGCATAATTACAAAGTTATTTACTATATAAAAGGGGATACAGTATATATAGCGGCAATTTGGGATTGCCGCCAAGATCCAAAAACCAATAGGAAAAAGATCAAATAAAAATATTATTTAAACTCCTTCCACATAAGAAGTGCCCGGGCAATGGCATTCTCCACCAAAGGCCCCATAATGGCGTATCCCTCCTTGTTTGGATGCACGCCGTCTTCCGACAGTTCTTCCGGCAGGCCGTCACGCTCATCAGCCATGGCAGAGAAAAAATCGCAATAGACAGCCCCGCGTGTGCCGGCATACTGCTTAATACGTTTGTTCAATTCCACAATTTTAGGAGCCGGCTCCAAACCGGGGCGCCAAGGATAGTCGTATGCAGGGAGAACCGAACACAATACTACCTGTATGCCATGCGCCTGTGCCAATTCCGTCATGGAATGGATATTGTCTTCGATCATTTCCAGTGTCGACGGGCCAGTATTACCGGCAATATCATTCGTTCCGGCCAGGATCACCACCACTTTAGGCCATAACTTAAGTACATCCTGACGGAAACGGAGTAACATCTGCGGTGTAGTCTGCCCGCTAATCCCCCGGTTGATATAGGGACGACCCTCAAAAAATTCAGGTACCTTTTCTTTCCAACCCTGTGTAATGGAATTACCCATAAAGACCACCCGGTCGTCACACGTTTTTGCCGATCCCAATTTCGCGTTATCCTCCCTGAACCGATCCAGGTTCGCCCAATCCTGGGCTTCTGCACACAATATACCACTCATCACAAATACCAATGCAAGAAACAATTTTTTCACATTCATCCTATTTATATTTTTAATTAATCCCGTTTTCGAATGTCAAAAATAGTTATTTAATTGCTGATTCGAAACAGGGTTCATCGACTTATTTGAATGATATATCGATTTTAAGGCCTAAAAAAAACTAAAAACACCTTCAACATTACTTTTTCTCTACATTAATCGGTACTTTTGAACGTTTTTGTTGAGCTAAATGAGCAAAGTTAAGTTTACTTGAACTTTGCCATAGCGAGAACCATTTCGATAAGCGATTATAGAGGTAATTGACGACAAACTGAAGCCAAAGAACAAACTTGTTTGGATTTTGGTGAGGTGCGAAGGAAGAAGACGAAGTCAAAGCTTGTTTCGACTATATTAAGCGTAGAATTAACAATCGAGGAGCGAAGGTGACTCAATTAACAATCGAGGAGCGAAGACGACTCAATTAACAATCGAGGAGCGAAGACGACTCAAATAGTGCAATAAGAATTGAAAACGACTAACTTTAGTGAAAGATTTTTTGCACGGGATATAGAGTAAAGAACAAGGAAAGAGATTTTATTTGAGGTGATGATACATTAATCTGCTATCGGGAAACTTGTGTCGATTTTTCGGAAAGTAGTGACAATGTGGTAATGCGCATTACACATGTTGATCGGTAAGAAGATAGTAACACAATTATATGAACAAGAAAACGAAAATAATTGTTTTTGCCTCCATTGCAGTGTTGATCCTGGGGATGGCATTTTTCCCAAAGATCAAGCAATTGTTTACCGGCAGTCAGGATAATGTACCTGTTCAACGCAGTACGACCGGTGGTGGTGTCAGATCGGCACTGATGGTGAATGCGACAGTACTGAAACCCCAAACGTTGAACAATATGTTCCGGATCACAGGGATTTTACTGCCGGACGAGGAGGTAGACCTCACGTTCGAGTCATCAGGAAAGATCACCAACATCTATTTCCAGGAAGGTTCTTATGTGCAAAAGGGGACATTGCTGGCAAAGGTAAATGATGCTCCGTTACAGGCTGAACTCAAAAAACTGGAATCCCAGTTACCGCTGGCAGAAGACAGATTGTATCGTCAACAGACGCTCCTTGAAAAAGATGCTATCAGTCAGGAAACATACCAGTCGGTCGCTACCCAGTTAGAAACGTTGAAAGCCGATATTGAGCTGGTCAAAGCACGTATTCAGCAGACCGAATTGCGGGCTCCCTTCGACGGAATGATCGGTCTGCGACAGGTAAGTGAAGGAGCCTATGCTTCATCTTCAGTCGTAGTCACTACTCTCACAAAAATCTCACCCCTTAAGATTGAATTTTCTCTTACCCAGAATTTCGTGAATACAATCAAACCGGGAACAGAAATTTATTTCTCGGTAGAAAACGACCTGGAAGTATATAATGCTACTGTTTATGCCGTAGAATCACGGTTAGACGTACAGACCCTCAGCCTGTTTGCGCGTGCCCGCTACCCTAATACCGACGGGAAGATGAAACCAGGGCAGTCAGCCAGCGTCCGGATCAATCTGGATCAGATCGACAATGCCATCGTCATACCAAGCATTTCCAGCATCAAGGAAATGGGACGCGATATAGCCTATTTGTACGACAACGGAATAGCGAGAGAAGTGGAAATCGTTACAGGCATGCGTACATCCTCTTCCGTGGAAGTGATCAGCGGCTTGAGTATAGGCGACACGCTTCTGACCACCGGTGTGATGCAATTACGAAACGGGATGCCGGTACAAATCGGTCAAATGGTTGAAAACAGAGCAGATTAATACAAGATGAACTTATCTGAATTAAGTATAAAGCGACCGGTTTTGGCTACGGTATTGGTGCTGATTATTATCATTTTCGGCATGATCGGCTATACCAGTCTCCCTGTTCGTGAATATCCCAATGTGGACAATCCTATTATTACCGTACAGGTATCCTATCCCGGCGCCAATGCGGAGGTGATTGAGAACCAGATCACTGAGCCGCTGGAACAGAATATCAACGGTATTCCGGGTATCCGTTCACTTATCAGCCAAAGTAGCCAGGGAAGTTCACGGATTACTGTGGAATTTGAGTTGAGCGTCGACATGGAGACCGCCGCAAACGATGTGAGAGATAAAGTCTCTATCGCGCAAAGATACCTGCCCCGCGATGTCGATCCACCCACGGTATCGAAAGCCGATGCCGACTCCGATCCCATCATGCAGATCACCGTACAGAGTCCCGTCCGTTCGATGCTGGAACTCTCCGAGATCGCCGATCTCACTGTGAAAGAACGGCTACAGACCATCTCCAACGTAAGTGCCGTGGAGATATGGGGCGAATACCGGTACGCCATGCGTCTGTGGCTCGATCCCCTCAGGATGGCCGCATATAATATTACTCCGATAGATATTAAAAACGCATTGGACAGGGAGAATATCGAACTTCCCGCAGGAAGCATTGAAGGCGACCATATAGCACAATCCATACGTACTATGGGATTGATGCAAACCCCGGAAGATTTCAACAACCTGATCTTAGTAGAGAATGACTTCCGTATTGTGCGCTTCCGAGATGTGGGATATGCAGAACTGGATGCAGCCAACCGGCAGAATATCCTCAAAAGAAACGGGGTGCCTATGGTAAGTTGTGTTATCATCCCGCAACCGGGCGCCAACCATATCAATATTGCCGATGAGGTAAGGACACGTATGGAGCAAATGAGGAAGGATCTTCCTGAAGATGTGATCATAGATGTGGCATTCGATAACACCCGGTTTATCAGGGCTTCTATCAATGAGGTAGAAACCACGGTAATTATTGCTTTCATTCTGGTCGTATCCATTATCTTTATATTCTTACGGAACTGGCGTGTGACACTGATCCCCGCACTGGTGATCCCTATCTCGCTGATAGGGATCTTTTTCGTGATGTATCTGGCCGGGTTCTCCATCAACGTATTGTCGATGCTGGCGGTCGTGCTGGCGGTAGGGCTTGTGGTGGACGATGCCATCGTGGTGACCGAGAACATTTATCAGAAAGTGGAGAGCGGAATGGATCCGGAAGAAGCATCCATTATGGGATCCAGGGAGATATTTTTCGCCGTGATCTCCACCACCATCACATTAGTGGCGATATTCATCCCTATTGTCTTTCTGGAAGGAATGACGGGACGGCTATTTCGAGAATTCAGTATCGTGATCTCAGGTGCAGTTATTATCTCATCTTTTGTCGCTCTCTCTTTTGTACCGATGCTCTCATCCAAAATGCTCGCCAGAAGACGAAAAAAGAATAAACTTTACGAGAAGACCGAGGTAATTTTCGATGGTTTGAACCGGTTTTATGACAAATCATTGCGCTCGTTCCTGCGTCGCAAATGGCTGGTATTACCTGTTATCATCGTTTCCGGGGTGTTTATCGTTATTTTCTGGAACACAATCCCCGCGGAAATGGCTCCCCTGGAAGACCGTTCCGTGGTGATGGTCAGAAGTTCCGCTCCGGAAGGAGCTACCTACGAATTTATCAGGGACTATACCGACCGCATCTCACAGATAGCCGACTCTATCGCCCCCGAAAGGGAATCGAATATCACTATGACCCGTGGAGGATTCGGCATGGTACGTTTGGTGTTGCCTGATATGAACCAACGCGAACGCAGCCAGATGGAAATAGCCGATGCCCTCACCTTTGCCGTAAGGAATGAGACCGCCGCCCGTGCGTTCGTGCAGCAGCAATCCACCTTTGGTGGCCGCCGTGCCGGCATGCCGATACGGTATGTATTACAGGCGCCCAATATTGAAAAATTGCAGGAGTTTATTCCTCCTTTCATGGACAGGATGAACGCAAGTCCTCACTTCCAGATGAGCGACGTAGACCTGAAATTTACCAAACCGGAAACACGGATTCTTATCGACCGTGACAAAGCAGCCATGTTGGGGGTAAGTACCCGCGACATCGGGCAAACCCTGCAATATGCACTTAGCGGCCAGCGGATGGGATATTTCTATATGAACGGAAAACAGTACCAGATCCTGGGTGAGATCAACCGCCAGCAACGCAATACGCCGGTCGACCTGAAAACCATTTACATCAAGAATAACGTCGGGCAAATGATCCAGATGGACAACCTGGTGAAACTGGAAGAATCGGTTGCCCCTCCTCAACTCTATCGGTATAACCGTTTCAATTCGGCTACTATCTCCGCAGGGCTGGCACCCGGTTATTCATTGGGACAAGGGTTGGAAGAGATGGACAGGATTGCCTCCGAAGTGCTGGACGAAACGTTCAGGACTGCCCTCGAAGGCGAATCCAGAAACTTCCGGGAAAGTTCCTCCAGTCTGCTTTTCGCCTTCACCCTCGCTATCGTGTTGATTTTCCTTGTGATGGCCGCGCAGTTCGAAAGTTTCAAAGATCCGTTTGTCATTATGTTCACAGTCCCCCTAGCCCTGTTCGGCGCACTCCTGTTCATGTGGCTATTCGGCATCACAATGAATATTTACAGTCAGATCGGAATTATTATGCTTATCGGATTGGTTACCAAGAATGGTATTCTTATCGTGGAGTTTGCCAACCAGCGCCAGAATGCCGGCATCAATAAACTCAGAGCGATCATTGATGCGTCATTACAGCGGTTACGTCCTATTCTGATGACCAGTATTTCTACTGTCCTTGGGTTGCTGCCTCTTATGTTCGCCACCGGTGAAGGAGCCAACGGGCGGATCGCAATGGGTACGGCCGTAGTGGGTGGATTGCTCATCTCTACCTTGCTCACTCTCTTCCTCATTCCGGCCATGTATATCTATCTCTCTACCGACAGGGAAGCAAAAGAGATGAAGAGGTTGAGGAAGAAACAGAGAGATTTGGATCAGGACTAAGGGATTGATGTGATTAATGTGCCAAGAAAATTAATTAAAGAAGTCAAGAAGTGGAGGAGTCAAGAAGTGGAGGAATCTTGAATCTTAAATCTTGAATTTCTATAGTCTTGGCTCTTGGTTCTCAAATAATTGGTAATTGATAATTTGTAATTGAAAACAGACTATATGATGATAAAGAATGTGCCGTTACTGCTCTTTCTCCTGCTTGCTTCCGCTGCATCCGCACAGCCTGTGATGGACTTGCAGGAATGCCTGAGGATTGGGTTGGAGAACAATTATGACCTGCGTATCGTACGCAATGAAGAGTTGATCTCAGACAATAATGTCACATTGGGCAATGCCGGATTCCTGCCGGAAGTCAGTCTGAATTCCGGTTATAACCTGCGCAACAGCAATTCCGATCAATATCCTGCAGAAGGGGAAGAGGCCATAGAAACTCGTAATTCCAACACACAAACGTTGGATGCCGGACTGAATCTCAATTGGACACTCTTCGAAGGTTTCCGGGTGCAAACCAATTATCAACGGCTGAAAGAGTTACAAACTGTAGGAGAATTAAATACCCGGCTGGCTGTGGAAGAGTTTATCGCTAACCTCACAGCAGAATATTACAATTATGTGCAACAGCAGATACGTCTGGGAAATCTCCAGTATGCCGTATCGCTTTCGAAGGAAAGATTGCGCATCGTAGAAGCACGCTATCAGGTGGGATCCCTTTCCCAGCTCGACCTGCAACAGGCGAAAGTCTATTTCAACGCGGACAGTTCGCTGCTTATCCAGCAATACGAAACTCTCAACAGTTCGAGGATACGGTTGAATGAACTGATGGGGGGTGACGTGGAGCAACATTTTCTGGCGAGAGATACTACTATTCTTTTCGATGCCTCCCTTTCAAAAGACGAGCTATTTAATCAGGCAATGGAGCATAACACACTGCTCCTGCTGAGTGGGAAGAACAAAACATTAAGCGAACTGGATCTGAAAAGCCTGAGAAGTCGTAATTATCCTTATCTACGACTGAATACCGGTTATAGTTTTACTCATTATAATTACAACACCGGTACCTTCGACAGGCAACGCACCTGGGGACCCAATGTGGGACTTACTCTTGGTTATACTATCTTCGACGGATTCAATCGTCGAAGGGAGCAGAAAAATGCCGAAATCACCGTGCAAAACCGTGAACTTCAGGTAGAACGGAATAAATTAGCGCTGGAAAGCGACTTCGCCAATATGTGGATGGCCTATCAGAATAATATAGAATTGACCAATCTGGAACTCGAAAGTTTAGGAAATGCAGAGTTGAATTACGAAATCGCTATGGAACGGTACAAAATCGGCGACCTCTCCGGGTTAGAATTACGTGAAGCACAAAACAGCCTGCTCGAAGCGGAACAACGACTTCTCACCGCACAATACAACACTAAACTTTATGAAATATCGCTGCTCCAAATTAGCGGAAAAGTCGGAGAATATTTGGAAAAGTGAATAGTGATAAGTGAATAATGAAAAGTGAAAAGTGATTTGATAATTTGACCGACAGTTAATTAGTGATTAGTAATTACTAATTGGTAATATGAAATCAACAGACCGACCACTTCCGAATAGTTTGCCTGTCCTGAACTTACTTTATTTGTTTTCAGATAAGCATCATATACTCTATCCTGAACATCTGACAAAGATTCGTCTCTCACCGCAAGCCAATGCTCCCGGTTTCTTCGCAGATCTGCAATGATCTCCGGCCGGATGGATGAAACCAGCGACTCATATTCCTCCGGAAGAAACTTGTGTATATCGTTCAACACATACCGAAGCGTAGACAGATATGCACTGTATCGGATCTTTTCGTCACCGCTACGGTTACAGACAACAAATGCATACAGATTCGCCTCCGATTCGGTGGCAATACCGAACTGATGCGCCATTTCATGAGCTAAAGTAAACGGATAAGTAAAATTAAGGCTATAGTTATTCACATGGATTTCATTGAAGAATGGGCCGAAATAGCCGGAAACACCCATTTTCGAATAGACCGATTCGAACATCATCGGCTTTGGCTTCCTTTTCCCGTTGGGATAAGATATTCTTAACGTCTCATACATTATACGGTACGATAACTCAATATCTCGCCGTACTTCGTGCCTGTCCATATCTGTACAATCGGCATAGTAAAGGTTCGCCCGGTCAATAAACCGGACGGCAAAATCTCTGAAAATTTCCGGATCAAATGCCATTTCCTTCACATCGCTCCGACCATAGAAGTCTTCCCGGAAATAAGCAATCCCCCAACTAAAATAGAACCAGAAAACGATAACCATCATAAACCGGATCAGCGAAAAAAGAAACTCCGAAAAGGAGATCTTTCGTATGATGACGAATACGATCAGTTTTATCAACAGCAGCACCGCCACGATCAAAAATATATCGTATAACGAAAAGGAGAAAATATTCGAGATAAAAGAGAGCACTATGGCTACAACGGGATAAATCACACGCATATACCATTCCGAAAGCGTTGTGCTAAGGCTAAACAGAAAGATCATTACAAACAATGCACCAACCCTGATCAATAAAAGCAGAAACTGCTGCTTAGATACTTTATCTCTATGTTTCGATATCATACTAACTCTTCCGGTAAACAAAACACCCCACTTCCGACGAATGATCCTGTACATAAGTTTCAGGATGCTCTTTCCGCAGTATCCATACTATCATAAAATCACCTGCTGCTGCACCGGTATAAATAATTCCAAACAACAGCATCAGTCCACTGCCGTTGAAAAGCGATATAACGGCCGGCACGATTCCCAGTAGTAGCGCCGGCATCAATGCACCCAGGAAATAATGCTTTATCTTTAGCGGCTCCTTGCAATGGCAATAAGGTGTAAGCATCTTCCACATCACTCCAAACCGAATGCTTTTAAACCCCTTCTCAGCAAATAAACCGAAGAAAAAACCGTGGATCAGTTCATGTAGAACAATACCGACTAAGAATAATAATACAAATAACAGACTTTGTTGCAGGGATAATGAGAACTCCAGCCTCCATATAAAATAAAAAGGAATGCCGAACAATATTGCCGCGGCAATGGTAATCACCAACGAAATACGACTTGCAGTATGGATGTTGATTGTTTTCAGTTCTTTCTCGTAATCTTCAAAATTTTCCATTATCAAGATGATAAATTTAAACTTCTTACTTTATCATAAGCCTGTTTCTCAATTTCCCGTTGTATATCCGCCAATTGCTCTGACCTCATGTAGGTTGTGCCGTTTTCTATCACGGTAATCGTAATGCTTTCTTTGCCCAAAGGGTCTGCGTAGCGCCTCGCACAAAAAGGTAGAGGATAAACGCCAGCCAGAGGCCGTTATTTCCCCACAGCGGTGTCATGATAAAATAGCAGGCAAAAAAGACGATGGAGGAAAGTATCATAGCATTCCGCATCTCGCCGGAAGCTGTTGCTCCGATAAAAATACCGTCCCACAGAAATGCAGCAAAGCCGACAACAGGAATAAGCACCGTCCAGAACATAAAATCTTTGGTGTGCTCGATAATATCAAGGTCGTTGGTCATGATATGCAATATCGGATCGGGAAAGAGCATATAGATCACTACAGCAGCAAGACTCACTATCAATCCCCAGAAGAAGACCCTGCGGATCATCCATTGCAGGTACTCCCGGTTCTTTGCTCCATAAAACCGTCCGGTCAGCGCTTCACCCGCATAGGCAAAACCATCCATAAAATAGGAGAACAGCATAAAGAACTGCATCAGCAAAGCATTCACGGCCAATATAGTCTCTCCCATTCCTGAGGAGGCAAAGGTGAAAAAGGTAGTCACCAAGGTCAACAAAAAAGTTCGGACAAAAATATCACTGTTTACCCTGAAATACTCCCGTATAGCTTGTCTGTCCCAAATAGTTTCCTTACGGATATATTTTCGCAATCGGCGATAGTACTTCCACCAGAACCCGGCTGCCACCATCAGCGAGATAACTTGTGAAAGTGTTGTTCCTAATGCGATCCCTTCAATCTTCATCCCGAAGCCGAACACAAAAAGTACGCTCAGGACAATATTCAGCAAATTATTCAATATGGCGACGACCATAGGGATCTTCGCATTCTGCATACCGATAAACCACCCTTTAAAAGCATACATACCCAATACAGCCGGCGCTCCCCATACCACAATACGGAAATAGGTCATCACATGATCCGTGGATTCCGGGCCGGACTGTATCAAACCGGAAGCTAACAGCCCGATAGGATATTGCAATAATATGATCAGCACCCCTACTCCCAGACCGATCGCCAGCGAACGGATAAATGCATTCATCACCTCCGGAAAATTCCGCGCTCCCAACGCCTGGGAGGCAAACCCGCTGGAACTCATCCGCAGAAAGCCAAAGTTCCAGTAGATCATATTAAAGATATTGGCACCTAGTGCAATGGCTCCGATATATACAGCCGACCCAAGCCGGCCGGCAATGGCAATATCGATCATCCCCAGCAAAGGAACAGTGATATTAGTGATAATATTGGGAAGGGCGAGCCTGAAGATTTTTTTGTCCATTGCCGCAAAATTACTTCAAAAAGACGATATACCCGAATTTTACCGGTTATTATCTTTTTGACCGTATCAACGATCCGATAGTTATTAAACCGCTACTCACCTTATGCCGTCCTATTCATATTCCTGTATTTTTTGGGAGTTACTCCGGTTCGTTTTTTGAAATACTGTGTGAAGAAGGATGGGTTGGCAAAATTCAGTTCATCCGATATTTGCAGAATAGTCATATCTGTGGTGGTAAGCAAAATACGGGCATTGATCATGATGTGTTGATCGATACATTCTTTGGCTGTCAATCCGCTGATCTCTTTACATACAGCCGATAAATAGCGGGAGGTGATACATAGTTGCTCGGCATAAAATTCAATATCTCTCTGTTCCCTGTAGTTTTTCACGATCAGTTGTATAAATTCAAAATACAATATCTGTTTCCGGGAATAGGGTTGTTGACGTAACGGTTCTTTTTTCCTGTAGATGCCGATTACTTCATAAATAATCGCATATCCCAGGTTCCTTGAGATTTCTCCCCTGCAGGGATGATCCACTCTGGAATCATGCTCTTTCAAGAACTCGCACATTTTGATCAGGTCCTCCTGCTCTTTCTCTTTCAATGAGATACAGGGATTATCTTTGATAAAGAGATAGAGCGGGGTTCTGGAGGGAATAGGTATTTCGGAATTGATCAAAAAATCGGGCGTGCATGCCAGGGTATACCCCCTAAAGTCCGGACTTTTTCTTCTTATATACAGAATATCGTTGGGAAGGATCACACTCATATCTCCCTTTTGCATATGGTAGCCCTGTGCACCGATAATGATTTCACAATCCCCTTCCAGGCAAATGCACAAACCCGCCGCATCGACAACCCGGGGAAACTGTTCCACTCCGAGCATATCATCCTCACTTCCTCTCAGTACAAAACTACCGAAAAGGATGTCGTCCTCTACAAAAGAAAGACGTTCAAAAGTATTCTGTTTTGATGGGGTCTGCAACATGCTATTTCTATTTATATTCCAAAAATAAACATTATTTAGAGAAAAAACGCTCAAATTAAACTGATATTTCCGTATTTGAACATTTTTGTTGAGAGAACGAACATGTTTATACAAAATCTAACCCATACCTTTGCGGGCAATAAAATTGATCCCGACGAGTCGGGACAAGTAGTGATGATTTGGTGATTGATGATTTGAGAAGTGGGAAATGAAGAAGTGGAGAAGTGATGCAGTTCAGGAATCCCAAATCTTGAATCTGAAATCTTGAATCTGAAATTAAAAAATAAATATATGAAGAAGATTGTATTTATCTATCTGTGCGCTTTGCTGCTGGTTCCCACCGGATGCAAGCAGCAAAAAGAACAGAAAGAGGTTATCAAAACGGTAAAAGTCGACACGGCTGTTACCTATGGAGAAAAGAAAACCGTTTCCTTTCCGGGTAAGGTAAAGGCGGCATCGGAGGTGAATCTGGCTTTTCGCATAAGTGGACCGATCACAAAGATCAATGTGACGGAAGGACAATTTGTCCGCAAAGACCAGGTGTTGGCGGAGATGGATTCGCGTGATTATGCCGTCCAACTTTCGGCTACGGAAGCGGAATACAAACAGGTAAAGGCAGAGGCGGAACGTATTATCCAATTGTATGGAAAGCAAAGCATATCGGAAAACGATTATGACAAAGCCGTGTCGGGTCTGCAACAGATTACGGCAAAATACAATGCCCATCAGAATGCCTTATCCGATACAAAACTGAGAGCGCCTTTCGACGGTTATATCCAAAAGCGTTATTTTGATAAAAACGAAACGATCAGCGCCGGGATGTCTGTCTTTTCAATGATCAGCGCCGGGACGCCGGAGGTGGAGATCAACATCCCTGCCGGGGAATTCATTCAGCGTGATCAATTCGATTCATACAGTTGTTATTTTGAACTTTATCCCGACCAGACTTTCCCGTTAGAGTTGATCGCCATCAATCGGAAAGCGAACCTGAATCAGCTTTATACCGTACGACTCCGGTTCAAAGAGAATCCTCATTCTTCAATGCCTTCACCCGGTATGTCGACCATGGTGACGATCCAATACAAGCCGGAGAACACAACCATGATTTCCATTCCGCTTACCGCTGTGTTTGAGATCGATCATACTCCCACCGTGTGGGTGTATGATGAATCGCGGCAAAGAATCAATGCCCGTACTATTCGCATATCCGAGATATTAACCAACGGTACAGTGATCGTTTCCGAAGGATTAAATGCCGGTGAGCAAGTGGTTTCGGCGGGAGTCCACAATTTATCTGACGGTGAAAAAGTGAAACTATTGTCACAGGCTACTAAAACCAATGTAGGAGGTTTGTTATGAAAGATGTAGGAAACTGGGCTTTGGGAAACCGGAAACTGGTTTATTTCCTGATAGTGGTACTGATAATCGGTGGAATATTTGCTTACTATAATATGAGTAAGCTGGAAGATCCGGAGTTAAAAGTCAAACAGGCAACAGTCATCACGCTTTACCCGGGCGCTTCATCCCACCAGGTGGAGTTGGAGGTGACCGATATATTGGAAAAAAGTATCCGTTCGATGAAAGGGATCGGGGATGTCTACAGCCGTTCGATGAATGATGTGTCAATGATCACGGTTGAACTATCCACATTAGTGCAGAACGATGAAGTAGAGCAGTACTGGGATCTGCTTCGCCGCAAGGTAAGCGATGTACAGGGCAATCTTCCCGAAGGTGCTTCCCCTTCTATTGTAATGGATGATTTCGGTGACGTATACGGCATCGTGTATGCCCTCACCTTTGACGGATATGATAATCTGGAAGCAGGAAAATATGCAGAGCTGGTAAAAAAGGAGATACTGAAGATAGAAGGTATATCTAACGTAACCATCTACGGAAAACAGGAAGCATCTATCGATATAGAACTCTACGAAGACAAGCTGGCCAATCTGGGCGTCCATCCCGCCGAAGTGCTTTCCACACTGAACGGGCAGAACCGCACCATCTATTCCGGCTATTACGAAAGTGGTGATGCCCGGATACGGGTGTCAGTCAACGACAGGTACCGGACGGTGGATGATATCGGAGACCTTCTGTTACAAGGGCATGAGAATGACCAGCTACGACTGCGTGATATCGCCCGCATCACCGAAAATTATACAAATCCTGTCCGCAACGAGTTGAGATATGACAAAAAGCAGGCACTGGGTATTTCCATTTCAGCCTTAAGCGAAACGGACATCACCAAAATCGGCAAACAGGTAGACAGGCTGATGGAAACATTGGAAGAAGAACGCCTGCCTGCCGGGATGGAGGTGAACAAGGTATTCTTCCAACCGGAAAGGGTCAATGCTGCCTTGAATGCATTTATCATAAATCTGATCGAATCGGTACTCATTGTAGTACTGCTGCTGATCTTTTCGATGGGGTTCAAGAGCGGAGTCATTCTTGGTTTAAGCCTGGCCGTTACGGTATTCGGTTCGCTGATGATACTGGAGATATTCGACGGTACCCTGCAACGTGTTTCGTTGGCTTCGTTCGTATTGGCGATGGGAATGCTGGTCGACAACGCCATCGTGATACTCGACGGCATCCAGATCGACCTGCAACGGGGAGTAGAACGAAAAAAGGCGTTGACCGCCATCGGCAAGAAGACTGCCATGCCGCTGCTGGGAGCCACATTGATCGCCGTATTGGCATTCCTGCCTATCTTCCTGTCTCCCGACACGGCGGGCATTTATGTACGCGACCTGTTTATCGTACTGGCGGTTTCACTTCTGTTGAGTTGGGTACTCGCGTTGACAATGATCCCTATCCTGGCCGACAGGTCGATAAAGATAAAAGAAGGCAGGAACCAAAAAGATCCTTACGACAACAAATATTATCGTGCTTTACGTAAAGTGCTGAACTGGACCTTGTCGCACCGCCTCATCACATTGGGGACAGGACTCGTGCTGGTGATTATCAGCCTGTACTGTTACCGCTTCCTGCCGCAGGGTTTCTTCCCCGACATGGACTACGACCAACTCTATATCGAATATAAATTGCAGGAAGGACTCAACAGCACACGGACAAAAGTTGACCTGGGCGAGATAGAAGACTACCTGCTTGCACGTGAAGAGGTCACGCATGTAACCACATCCATAGGAGGAACACCCAGTCGTTACAATCTGGTCAGAAGTATTGCCGATCCGTCACTTTCTTATGGCGAACTGATCGTGGACTACACTTCACCCAAAGCCCTGGTTTCTTCTATTGACGAAATACAGGATTATCTCAATGAGCACTACCCCGATGCCTATATCCGGGTAAAACGTTACAACCTGATGTACAAGAAATTCCCTGTCGAAATTGAGTTTAGGGGACCCGACCCAGAAGTGCTCAGGGAGTTATCGGCACAGGCAACCGGGATCATCAACGACAGCCCTGTGCTGTATATGTCCACGACTGACTGGGAGCCTAAAGTCCCGGTATTAATGGTCGATTATAACCAGCCGGTTGCCCGTAGTATCGGATTAAGCCGACAGGATGTGGGATTATCGATCATGAGCGCGACGGACGGAATCCCTACGGGTGTCTTTTACGATGGAATCGAAAGCAAGACCATTACCGTTAAATGTGTAGACAAAGACGGTAATCCGATAGAGTCGATCGAGCATACACCTGTTTTCAGCATGATACCTTCATTAACAGGTTTAAACAGGCAAACAGTACAGGGACTAATCACCGGGACTATCTCAGAAGAAGAGGTACTGGCATCGGTGTTGCAGACCGTTCCTTTAAGCCAGGCATCCAACGGAGTCTATATTGACTGGGAAGAACCGGTAGTGATCCGCAGCAACGGCGAACGTGCAATGCGTGTGCAATGCTATCCGGTGCCCGGACAGGCCGTGGAAAATGCCCGACAAACCATTGCTTCACAGATAGATGATATCGAATTACCCATAGGATACAGCATGAAATGGGAAGGAGAACGAAGGGCGAGCGACGAATCGATGAAATACCTCTTCATGTATTATCCCCTGGCGGTTATCCTGATGATCGCCATTCTGATCATGCTTTTCAAGGATTATAAAAAGCCAATGATTATCATTTTATGTATACCATTGTTGTTTATCGGAATCATCGCCGCCATGCTGTTATCCGGTAAAACATTCGGATTTGTCGCTATGGTGGCGGCATTGGGACTGGTAGGCATGCTTATCAAAAACGGGATTGTACTGATGGATGAGATCACTTTACAGATCTCAGACGGAGTAGAACCGGTCAAAGCATTGATGGACAGTTCCGAGAATCGTTTCCGCCCGGTGATGCTCGCCTCGTTGACAACCATTTTAGGAATGATACCCCTACTGGGTGATCCCCTGTTTGGTCCCGCCGCCGTGGTTATTATGGGGGGACTGTTGGTCGGTACACTGATCACACTGCTCTTTATCCCGGTGTTATATGCCTTGTTTTTCAAGATCAGAATCAAATGATTAATGTGCCAATATGCCAATGAGAATAATGTGATGATTTGGAGATTTAACGATGTAATGATTTTTTAATGTGAATAACAAGCCAATTCCCATTAATAATTTGATGATTTATTCACTTTTCATTTTTCACTTTAAACTTTTCATTTTAAACGTATGCAACTAAACAAAATAATTATACTGATTTCCTGTTCTTTATTTGTCTCTTCTGTTTTAAGTGGACAAGAGATGACTTCCATGTCCGGACAGGAAATAACCCTCGCGACCGGAAAAGAAACAACTCCCGTATCCGTACAGGCAATGACTCTCGAACAATGCCGTGAACTGGCATTGGAGAACAATAAGGCAATATCCATCGCATCACATAACAAGGAGAAGGCGGAGTATACCGTAAAGGCATACAGAGCCAATTTCTTTCCCAAAATTTCCGCATCGGGCAACTATCTCTATTCCGATACGAAGCTGAACAGTAGCCTGCCGGGAGGTTATCTTCCTACATTTGTTCCGGACCCGGCCACCGGAGAGTTGATCCCGAATATCCTTACGTGGCCGGACGGGAATCCTGTCATAGGAGCAGATGGTAATCCCATCTTCAACCAATATGCTTACTTTCCCGGTATGGATATTTCAATGAATTTAAAAAATACCTGGATGGCAGGATTGCATGCCGAACAACCCATTTATACCGGTGGAAAAATAACATCTGCTTACCGGATGGCGCAGGTCGGGGATAAAATTGCCGACCTGAACAAGCAACTCACCCGTGCAGAGATCATTGTGAAAGTCGATGAAGCATACTGGACCTATGTAAAAACAAGAGAACTGGTCAATCTGGCATTGTCTTACCAACGTGTGGTCACAGAACTTTTGCGGGATGTACAAAATGCACATGAAGTCGGCCTGAAACACCAGAACGATGTGTTAAAAGTGCAGGTAAAAGTCAATGAAGCCGAATTACAATTGCAACAGGCAGAAAACGGCTACAGGCTGGCACGTAAAAACCTCTGTTATGTAACGGGACTTCCGCTCGACAGTGAAATTTTACTACCCGGATCATTTGACGAATCTGTCAGTTTAAAAACCGAGAGTATGGGCGATTACACTTCCCGTCCCGAATATGCCATACTTGATCAGCAGATACAACTGAAAGAACAGGAGATTAAACTCACCCGCAGTGACTTTCTTCCCAAAGTGGGGGTTACGGCTAATTACGGTTATATAAACGCACTGGAATTGAACGGTTATAAACTCTTAGACGGTGCATCATTCTCTGCCATGATGTCCGTCAACATTCCTCTTTTCCAATGGGGAGAAGGGCGGAATAAAATCCGTGCAGTTGAAACCGAACGGGCTATTGTCCAATTACAACGCGATGATATTGCCCAACAGATGGAACTCGAACTGGCACAGGCCTTCGATAAATGGAATGAATCCGTCCTCGAGGTACGATTGACCGCCCGGTCACTGGATCAGGCACAGGAGAATATGCGGGTAAGCGGAGACCGATACAAAGCCGGAATGGAAACGCTTGCCGACTATCTGGAAGCACAAACCGTCTGGCAACGCGCTTGGACAGAACATGTCAATGCTCTAACCCGTTTACGACTGAACGAAACCTATTATTTGAAGGCGGCTGGAAAGTTATAGTATCATATCATTACGGCGAACAACTTTTGGGTACTGATATTGCAAAGTTCAGTACTTAAAACTTTCATTTCGGCAAGTTAGAATAAACAGGATACAGAATATACCATAACTTTGTATGATCGGAATAACAACTCCGAAAGATATGGTTATTGTAATTATTGCTTATGCAAAAAACAGGTTAAAAATCCATTTTTAATAAAAGATTCTTTTTTTTGAAATAAGAAAATGACAATCTTTTTTGTAAATTTGTAAACTTACTTCATTCATTTTCATAATGAATTAACAATCAACATCTTACAGAAAAGAGCGTCAATTTTCAAAAAGAAAAACTCATTACAAACTAATATATGGATAAGATTCAGGAACTTACTTCAAAACTTTACGCGGAAGGCGTGGAAAAAGGCAAAGAAGAAGCCGAAAGAATTATTGCCGCAGCACGGGCTCAGGAGCAACAGATACTAAATGCAGCACGGGCTAAAGCTGAAGAACTGCTTTCTTCGGCCGAAAAGGAGAGCGCAGAACTGAAAAAAAACACAGAAGCAGAACTGAAACTCTATGCTACCCAATCTTCCGAAGCACTAAAAACAGAAATCATCAATCTGATGACCGACAAGTTATCCACGACCCGGGTAAAAGCAGCCGTGGAAGACAAAACTTTCATGCAACAATTAATTGTGGAACTGGTACAAAACTGGTCGAAGAACGACACATTGACCGTTGGCGTGGAAAATCCGGAAGAACTGAAATCCTATATCGCGTCACATGCGAAAAACCTACTGGAGAAAGGATTAAAGATCGAATCGGTAAACGGCATCAAAACCGGATTCACCCTCGCACCCGAAGATGGTTCCTACAAAGTAAAATTCGGAGAAGAAGAGTTTGTCAACTACTTCAGGGAATTTTTACGGCCCCAGATCCAACAACTTCTTTTTTAGAAACTGAAAATTTTCATCGATCTCTTTCAGGAGGTTGGCTTTGCCTATGATTTTTAAGAATCAATATTACTATTTTATATCCGGATTACCCGATTTTTCTTTCGATAGCATGAAACTACCCTTCTCCGTAGAGGAGTTCAGGGAGATGCTCGACGAAGCCCTTGAACCGGAAGATAAAAAGCTTTTGTACAGTTATTTTCTCTCTTACGACAACGACAATCTTTTTCGGTTGCTGGAAAAAAAGGAGAGTGAATTGGAAAAGCAGGGAATACTCTCACATGCCGAACTGGAAGAGGTGATCCGGCAGGTGAAAGAGGGAGATACCATAGAGAACAAACAGGTACCGCCGTATTTCGAAAAGACCGTCAGGGCATGGCTGGATGAAGAGATACCCGGACACCTGAAAACGCTGGAGGACCTTATCAGTTCTTTATATGCAGACTACGGGATGGAGGTAAAAAATAGTCTGATCTCTGGTTGGTTTGAAATGAATCTCAACATCGGCAATATTCTTGCTGCTATCTTCGCGAGGAAATACGGAATGGATGTCAGTCAAGTGGTTGTCGGAAACAACGAAATTGCCAACCTCATCAGAGAAAATGCCAATGCACGCGATTTCGGCATCAGCCGCGAACTTGATTATTACGATGACATCCTGCGGATAGCGGAAGAACCGGATATTTACGAGCGGGAGCGTAAGATCGATAAATTCCGCTGGGACTGGTTAGAGGACAACACCCTGTTCGACTATTTCAATATCGAATATATCTTCGCCTATCTCTGTAAACTCAGGATATTGGAGCGGTGGGTAAGCCTCAACGCCGAAGAGGGAGAGCGTGTTTTCCGGGAACTGATCACACAATTAAAGAATGAGATACAAAGACCGGAGGATATATAGAAAGAAAAAAATACAAACAATCATATATGCTAACAAAAGGAACAGTTAAAGGGATTATATCCAATCTCGTTATTGTGGAAGTAGACGGTGCGGTGGCCCAGAATGAGATCGCCTATATCGATCTCAATGGCACCCGTTTAATGTCGGAAGTTATCAAGGTGGTCGGAAACAACGCTTATGTGCAGGTATTTGAAAGTACCCGCGGGCTAACCGTCGGTACGGAGGTGGAGTTCCAGGGTCATATGCTCGAGGTAGTACTGGGACCAGGACTACTGCAACGCAACCTCGACGGACTGGAGAACGATCTCGACAAGATGGAAGGGATTTTCCTGAAACGGGGTGAATACACCTTCCCGCTCGACGAGGAGAAACTATGGCATTTTAAACCGATAGCCCAACCGGGTGACAAAGTGACTGCCGGATCATGGCTGGGAGAAGTGGATGAGAATTTCCAGCCCCACAAGATCATGGTGCCATTCATCATGAAGGGAGAATATACTGTAAAAAGCATTACGGAAGAGGGTGATTACAATATATACAAAACCATCGCCGTAGTGGAAGACAGTAACGGTCAGGAAACCGAACTAAACATGATCCAGCGTTGGCCGGTAAAAATGCCGCTTACGGCTTACAAAGAGAAACCCCGTCCTTTCAAATTATTGGAAACGGGAGTACGCTCTATCGATACCCTGAATCCCATCGTGGAAGGAGGAACAGGATTTATCCCGGGAGCATTCGGCACAGGTAAAACGGTATTACAGCATGCCATCTCCAAACAGGCAGAAGCAGATATTGTGATTATTGCCGCCTGCGGTGAACGTGCCAACGAAGTTGTGGAAATCTTTACCGAATTTCCGGAACTGATCGACCCCCATACCGGCCGCAAACTGATGGAACGTACCATCATCGTTGCCAATACTTCTAATATGCCGGTAGCCGCCCGTGAGGCATCGGTATATACCGCCATGACCATCGGTGAATATTACCGTTCCATGGGACTGAAAGTGTTGCTGATGGCTGACTCCACCTCACGCTGGGCGCAGGCGCTCCGTGAGATGAGTAACCGCCTGGAAGAGCTTCCCGGTCCCGACGCATTCCCGATGGACCTGTCGGCCATCATTTCCAACTTCTACGGCCGCGCAGGACACGTGATCCTGAACAACGGAAAAGAGGGTTCCATCACCTTTATCGGAACGGTATCACCTGCAGGGGGTAATCTCAAGGAGCCGGTGACAGAGAACACCAAAAAGGTAGCCCGTTGTTTCTACGCACTGGAACAGGACCGTGCGGATAAGAAACGCTATCCGGCTATCAACCCTATCGACTCCTACTCCAAATATATAGAGTATCCTGAATTTGAAGAATATATCTCAGAGCATATATCGAAAGACTGGACAGAGAAGGTAAACGAAGCTAAAACCCGGCTGCTACGTGGAAAGGAGATCGCGGAGCAGATCAATATTCTGGGTGACGACGGTGTACCGACGGAGTATCACATTACTTTCTGGAAATCGGAACTGATTGATTTTATCGTATTGCAACAGGATGCTTTCGACGATATCGACTCCGTAACTCCTATCGATCGACAGAAATATATCCTGGATATGGTGACCGGGATCTGCCGCACCGATTTCGAGTTCGATAACTTCAATAAGGTTGCCGATTTTTTCAAGGAGTTGATCAATATCGGTAGACAGATGAACTATTCGGAATTCCAATCGGACAGGTTTAATAAATACCGGACACAATTAGACGAAGCGATATCCCGGAAAAAAGTATCTGACTAATGTGATGATTCGATAATTTTACAATTTGACTCCGTCTATTTTCAATTCACAATCTTGAATTTTAAATTTTGAATCTTGAATTTTATGGCAAAAGCATTTCAGAAAATATTTGAATCTTGAATTTTATGGCAAAAGCATTTCAGAAAATATATACAAAGATTACACAGATCACTAAAGCTACCTGTTCGGTAAAGGCTACCAATGTAGGGTACGATGAACTGGCCACGGTTGAAGGTCGTCTGGCACAGGTGGTAAAAATCATCGGCGATGAGGTAACTCTCCAGATTTTCGAAGGAACTGAGGGTATTCCTACCAATGCCGAAGTGATTTTTATGGGAAAATCTCCTTCATTGAAGGTAAGTGAACAACTGGCAGGCCGCTTTTTCAACGCCTATGGTGATCCGATAGACGGCGGACCCGTACCCGAAGGAGAAGAACGACCAATTGGAGGCCCTTCAGTCAATCCGGTACGCCGCAAGCAACCGTCGGAACTGATTGCCACCGGTATTTCGGGCATTGACCTGAATAATACGCTGGTATCGGGACAAAAGATCCCTTTCTTTGCCGACCCTGACCAGCCGTTCAACCAGGTAATGGCTACTGTGGCACTTCGCGCACAGACCGATAAGATCATCCTGGGCGGTATGGGGATGACCAACGACGACTACCTCTACTTTAAGAATGTATTCAGCAACGCAGGGGCTCTGGACAGGATCATCAGCTTTATGAACACCACTGAAAATCCGGCAGTAGAACGTCTGCTGATACCCGATATGGCACTGACGGCTGCCGAATATTTTGCAGTGGATAAAAACGAAAAGGTGCTGGTACTGCTTACCGATATGACATCTTATGCCGATGCTCTCTCTATCGTATCTAACCGTATGGATCAGATCCCGTCGAAAGATTCGATGCCCGGATCGCTCTATTCCGACCTTGCCAAGATATACGAGAAAGCAGCGCAGTTCCCGGCGGGCGGCTCTATCACCATTGTAGCCGTAACTACCCTCTCCGGGGGCGATATCACCCATGCCGTACCCGACAACACGGGCTATATTACGGAAGGGCAGCTCTTCCTGCGCCGCGACAGTGATGTAGGTAAGGTAGTTGTGGATCCGTTCCGCTCGCTTTCCCGCCTGAAACAACTGGTGCAGGGCAAGAAGACCCGCGAAGACCACCCGCAGGTGATGAACGCCGCCGTACGTCTCTATGCCGATGCCGCCAATGCCAAAACGAAGATGGAGAACGGGTTCGACCTGACCGATTACGACACCCGGACTCTCTCGTTTGCCCTGGATTATTCGGAAAAGATACTCGCTATCGATGTGAATCTCGATACGACTGAAATGCTCGACAATACATGGAAGCTACTGTCGAGGCATTTCAAGCCGGCAGAGGTGAATATGAAACAGGAATTGATAGATACCTACTGGCAACAATAATGGCTATTCGATTTCAATATAACAAAACGTCCCGTCAGCAGTTGGAAAAACAGTTGGCTGTACGTGAACGGGCACTTCCCACGCTGCAGAACAAAGAATCTGCGTTGCGGATGGAAGTGAAAAAGACCAAAGCGGAAATAGAAGAGCTCGACAAGGAACTCGAAGCAAAGATCAAATCGTACGACAAGATGGTCAGTATGTGGACGGAGTTCGACCCTACCCTGTTGCGCATAAAAGATGTGCACCTTTCAAAGAGAAAGATTGCGGGAGTACTCCTGCCAATGCTTGATAAGGTAGATTTTGAGATCCGGCCGTTCAGCCTTTACAACCGCCCCAAATGGTTTCTCGATGGGGTAAAAACCCTCGAAGGATTGGCTGAGATAGGGATTCGCCGTGATTTCCAGGAGATAAGGCTCTTCCGGCTCGAATACGCGAGGAAGAAAACCACACAAAAGGTCAACCTCTTCGAGAAAGTACAGATTCCCGGCTATCAGGAAGCCATTTTGAAGATAAAACGTTATCTGGAAGATGAGGAGAATCTCTCCAAATCGTCTCAGAAGATTATGCGTGCCCATCAGGAACAACGTAGAGAACAGGAGGGAAGCGTATGGTAGCCACAATGAAGAAATTTATCTTTATCTCTTTCCATAAGGATTATGACCGGTTCCTCCATGCCCTGCGTGATTTGGGTATGATACATGTGGCGGAGCAGGATAATATAAAGGTGGATGAAGAGAAATTACAAGACTACCTCTCTGCATCGAAACGGTTGAATGAATCAATCAAGAAACTCAAGCAGTTGCGTGACAAGAAAGCAGCCGCCCCATTTCATGATGTCGATATAGAACGGGGAATGAATATCCCGGCAGAGATAGAGAGAATCGAAAATAAAAAGTCGGCTCTCCACCAGCAGTTACAGGTCAGCCTTAAAGAGCGTGACACCTTACGCCCTTGGGGAAATTTCGATCCTGAGAATATCCACCGGCTGAAGGAAGCGGGATACCATGTCCGTTTCTTTATCGTTCCTGACAAAGAATATAATCCGGAATGGGAAACGCTTTATAACGCTGTGGTTATTCAAAAGGGAGCATCAAAAACCTACTTTGTTACGGTAACGAAAGGTGCTCAAGCAGTCGACGAACTGCAATTAGAGGAGATGAAAGTCCCCGAGGTATCGTTAGACGCACTTGACAAACTTATCGACTCACTACAGGAAAAGATACATGAGAAAGAAGATGCACTAAAAGCACTCTCGGCCGAGATCCCATCAGCAGAGGCGGCATTGAAATCATTGGAATCAGACATCTTCTTCACAAGGGTAGCCCGCAGCGCGACTCCTGCCGCGGAAGACAAGCTGATGCTCCTGCAAGGCTGGGCGCCGGAAGAGAATGTGACAGAGATCACTAATTACCTGGAATCGCAGGATGTCTATTTCCGGGTATCCGATCCTACACCCGAAGATGATGTACCGATCAAGTTCAAAAATAACCGTTTTATGCGGCTCTTCGAACCGATCGCGGAACTCTATATGCTCCCCAAATACAACGAGATCGACCTCACCCCCTTCTTCGCACCCTTCTATATGATCTTCTTCGGATTATCACTGGGTGATATTGGTTACGGAGCCTTCCTGTTGATAGTAGCTACACTGGCAAGGACTTTCGGAAAGGAGAAAATCTCCCGTACGATGCGGGGCATGCTTGCACTGGTACAGATACTGGGTATCTCTACCATGGTGTGTGGGCTCCTTACCGGAGGATTTTTCGGTTTCAGTATCTACGAAACCAACATCGCCATCTTCCAGAACCTAAAGGATCAGATCTTTTTCGATAACGAACAGATGTTTATGCTTTCCCTTATATTGGGTGTGGTACAAATTATGTTTGCCATGTCCCTTAAGATTGTGAACCGTGTCAAGCAGTTCGGATGGGTACAGGGTCTTTCCACCATTGGCTGGTTCGTATTGCTATTGAGCGTGATCGTGGCCTATCTGTTCCCAACATTTATGCCGATGGGAGGCACTTTACATCTTATCGTGATGGGACTTTCGGCCATCCTGATCTTCTTCCTGAACTCACCGGGAAAGAACCCGTTCATGAACCTGGGACTCGGTCTGTGGGACACCTATAATATGGCGACCGGCCTATTGGGTGATGTGTTGTCGTATGTGCGTCTCTTCGCCTTAGGCCTTTCCGGAGGTATTTTGGCAAGCGTATTCAATAGCCTGGCATTGGGACTGAAGCCGGACAACCTGATCGGAGGATCGATCGTTTTCCTGCTGATCTTCCTCTTCGGACATGCCATCAACATGTTTATGAACGTGCTTGGAGCTTTTGTCCACCCGCTGCGTCTCACCTTTGTAGAGTTTTATAAAAATGCGGAATTTGAAGGAGGAGGCAAGAAATACAATCCTTTCAGGAAATAGAGAAATAACAAGATATAAACAAAAAATTCAAATCAATAACAAACAATAAAACATTATGGACAGCAATTTATTTATTGCCTATTTAGGTATCGGACTTATGATCGCGCTTTCGGGCATCGGCAGTTCCTACGGGGTTACCATCGCCGGGAATGCGGCTATCGGGGCGCTGAAGAAAGACAGCAGCAAATTTGGGAACTTCCTCGTGTTGACGGCGCTTCCCGGCACACAGGGGCTATATGGCTTCGCCGGATACTTTATGTTTCAGAGCATCTTCAATATCCTGACACCTGAAATTACCGCTATTCAATCCGCAGCCGTTTTTGCAGCAGGCCTCGCGATGGGTTTGGTAGGATTACTTTCAGCTATTCGTCAGGGGCAGGTTTGTGCCAATGGTATCGCCTCCATTGGCCAGGGAAATGATGTATTCGGAAATACGCTGATCCTCGCCGTATTCCCCGAGTTGTACGCTATTGTGGCATTGGCCGGTGTATTCCTTATCGGTTCAGCTGTTGCCTGATAAAAACCGTGCAAACGGTTGAGAAAAATAAAGCTAATGGAAAGGCTGTCGCACTTCGCGGCAGCTTTTTTCTTTCAGTAAAACCATTGAATGGGATAAAGCGTTACAGGTGATAATCGATCTCTTGTCGGTCAATACCGATATCTTTCATCGATGCGGGATCTTCCACCGGTTCCAGATGAGTATGCACCGTCACCGGTTCATCGAACATATTCACAATGGTCTCTTCAATCTCGTCTGCATAGTCATGTGCCTCTTTCACTGTCCACTTACCCGGAACCAGTATATGCATGGCGATAAATTTACGGCGTCCGGCCACACGGGTCAACAGCGAATGATATTCAATCTTTTGGTCATTCAGTGAATCAAGATAGTTAGTAATCTTCTCCAAATCTTCGCCGGGAATGGAAGCATCCATCAAACCGCTGGCAGAACGGCTGATCAGTCTGTATCCCGTATAGATAATATGGAGTGCCACTAAGATGGCAATGATAGGGTCGACGATTAACCAACCGGTGAACTTCACGATCACGATTGCCACAATCACACCTGCCGAAGTCCACACATCCGCCATCAGATGCTTTCCGTCTGCCTCCAGCAGGAGAGATCTCCTTTTTTTCCCGTTGCGTACCAACGTCATACCCACAGCCAGATTAACAAGCGACGCCAGCAACGAAAAGAGCAGACCTGTGTTGATATTTTCAATGGGGCGGGGATCGATAAGCCGCGGAACAGCTGACCAGATAATAGTGAATGCTGCTATCAGGATAAGGGCACCCTCCGCCGCACTGGAAAAATACTCCGCTTTACTATGTCCGAATTCATGTTCCTTATCAGCCGGCTTCTGTGAAATGTTGAGCATCACCAACGCAAAGATCGCCGCAAACAGGTTCACAAACGATTCCAGCGCATCCGACAGGAAACCCATCGAACCGGTGACATAGTACGCATAAAATTTCAGTAATATAGTTACTATTGCAGCAGCAATAGAAAGATATATAAATTTACGGAGTGGATTTTTTTTCATCGCGCCATGCTTAAGAGACAACAAAAATAGTCATTTAAAATGAATGTAAATAAACGGCAGCTCTTTTTTCCGATATTCTCCTTTTGACTATCCGGCAATATTCGGAAGGATTGCTTCGGGTTCCTATTCACTTGAGGATGAAAGGTTAGAGGAGTGGTTAATTCTCTATTTTGATTTTGAGACCTTCACGGAGAAGGAGAATAGGAGGAAAAGTGAACTATTAAGACATCCCTAATAGTTCTATTAACAGGAAATCGAAAATGAACAGATCCAAAAAATTCAATTATTCCAATTGTAGTTCCTCGAATAATTATTAATACATCTTGCAATGTAATATAAATATTTTCAATATTTTACAGAAAAAGAGTAACTTTGTAAATCATGGCATTATTTATAACCGTATGAGATACCCCACACCAGCAATAAATTATTTTAATTTACAGAAAGTGTAAATTAAATTTTGATTTTAAAAAGATGAATATTATCTTTGCAGACAGAAAATTAGAAAAATATGCAAATGATTTCAGCTTGACACAACGCAAACTCGGGAAGAATCAAGCTAAACTTTTGCATAAAAGATTGAATGACCTGTATGACGCAGAGAATTTTTCGGAGTTGTTTGACTTACCTGGTCACCACCACCCTCTAACCGAAAATAGAAACGGGCAATGGGCTTGCAGCTTGCTGCAACCATCAAGACTTATCTATAAGCCGATTATACCTGATGAGCTTACTCAAACGGAAGAACAAATAAAACTAACTCAACTTGTAGAAGTATGTGTTATTGAAATCACAGACTATCACGAAAAGAAAACTAAAAGATAAAAAATGACAACCAATCAATATATTCCGACAATTGTTTTTCACCCGGCAGAGACACTCCGTGAAAAATTGGAAGAAATGGGCATGGGAATCAAAGAGTTTGCTTTAAGAACAGGGAAACCTGAAAAGACAATTATAGCTGTTTTGAATGAAGAAAGCTCTTTGACTCCGGAAATGGCTGTGCTGTTTGAAAAGGTAACGAATATACCTGCCAACTTTTGGATTAATAAACAAGCACGATACAATGAATATATTGCCCGTAAAAAACATTCTGAAGCAATTGCTGAAGCTGAACAATGGGCAAAAGAGTTTCCCTATACCGAGATGGCAAAACTCAACTGGGTAGCACCTACTCGAAAAATCGAAGAAAAAACCATAAACCTCTTAACTTACTTCGGTATAGCCACCCAAAAGGGATGGGAAAGCCTGTATATGGAATCTGAACTTAAAGTTGCTGCATATACATCATTAAAACACATGCACGAACCACATGCTATTTCGGCTTGGCTTCGACAAGGTGAGTTACAGGCAAAACAAATTAAAGCCCCGGCTTTTAATGTAAAGAAGCTAAAAAGTAATATACCTGCCATACGTAAGTTAATGGTAGAACAGCCTGTAGACTTCTTTAAGCAATTGCAAAAACTTTGTCTACAGGCGGGAGTGGTTTTATTATTTACACCTAAACTTCCTAAAGTACCTTTGAGCGGTTCTACACGATGGATTAATGACAATCCGTTAATTCAACTGACGGCGCGTTATAAACAGAACGACAGGTTCTGGTTTACCTTTTTTCATGAGTTAGGGCACATTGTTTTACATGGCAAAAAATACATTTCACTCGAGAATGTTGACTTTGCCGCTGCCGACCCGGAGAAAGAACAGGAAGCACATGATTTCGCAGTGAAACATACCTTCTCCAAAGAACAGGAAGAAAAATTGTTACGTGCACACCCTACTTCAATTACAGCCGACCAAATTGCAGCTTATGCACAAGAATTTAATACGCACCCAGCTATGATTATTGGACGGTTGCAACATCAGGGTCTTATTCATTACAGTGTAGGGCGTGAATTTATTCTACCTGTTAATTTATCTTCCGAGAACTATGATTGAAAGTTTTCAAAATAAGTACCAGCCCCAAATCGTTGTTCTTCATGCTGAAAATCCAACTACCGACAAAAAGCAAAAATGCCAAGAAAAGTATAAGAGAGATTGGATATAGGCAAAAATTCATGTATTTTTGTACCGCCTAAGCCGAAACAGGTGCGAGTCTGGTAATAGTGTAAACAATGAGTCACTTTCAAATGGTATTCAGGCTCGTTTCTCACCATACTGATTATCTGAATTGAATTGGTATATTGCTTACAATAAAGGCAAAATAAAAACAGTATAAGGATATTATGTTTGAAAATTTAAGTGAAAGACTGGAGAGGTCATTCAAGATACTGAAAGGTCAGGGTAAGATCACCGAGATCAACGTGGCCGAAACATTAAAAGAGGTGCGTCGTGCGCTGTTGGATGCCGACGTGAACTATAAAACCGCCAAGGAATTCACCGAAACGGTAAAGGAGAAAGCACTGGGACAAGACGTGCTCAACGCAGTGAAGCCCGAGCAGATGATGGTGAAGATCGTCCACGATGAACTTGCCACGCTGATGGGTGGAAGTGCTGCCGAATTAAATATCAAGGGAAATCCCGCCATTATCCTTATGTCCGGTCTGCAGGGATCGGGTAAAACCACCTTCTCAGGCAAACTGGCCAACATGCTTAAAAGCAAGCGGGGAAAAAATCCTTTGTTGGTCGCCGGTGACGTCTACCGTCCCGCCGCTATTGAACAGTTAAAAGTATTGGGCGAACAGATTGGAGTATCGGTTTATGCCGAAGAAGACAACAAGAATCCTGTCAAAATTGCCCAAAACGCTATTCAATATGCCCGCCAGCACGGAAAAGACCTGATCATCATCGACACCGCGGGACGTCTTGCCATCGACGAGGAGATGATGAACGAGATTGAGTCGATCAAGAAAGCGGTCAATCCGCAGGAAATCCTCTTCGTGGTGGATTCTATGACCGGACAGGACGCAGTGAATACCGCCAAAGAATTTAATCAGCGGCTCGATTTCGACGGCGTGGTGCTGACCAAACTCGACGGGGATACCCGGGGCGGTGCTGCACTATCTATCCGCTCGGTAGTAGATAAACCGATTAAATTCGTCGGAACCGGCGAAAAACTGGATGCTATCGACGTATTCCATCCCGAACGTATGGCAGACCGTATCCTCGGCATGGGTGATATTGTCTCGCTCGTAGAGAAGGCACAGGAGCAATACGACGAAGAAGAAGCGCGCCGCCTGCAAAAGAAAATCGCCAAGAACCAGTTTGATTTCAACGATTTCATTGCCCAGATCCAGCAGATCAAGAAGATGGGTAACCTGAAAGATCTGGCATCAATGATCCCGGGAGTAGGCAAACAAATCAAGGACCTGGATATCGACGACGATGCATTCAAGGGTATCGAAGCGATCATCCGTTCCATGACTCCCCAGGAGCGTACCAATCCGGAGATACTGAACGGAAGCCGCCGTGCCCGTATTGCCAAGGGTAGTGGGACCAACGTACAGGAAGTAAACAAACTTCTCAAACAGTTCGATGAGACCCGTAAGATGATGCGTATGATGACCACCGGTGGAGGCCGTCAGGCAATGCGCAATATGGGAAGAAGATAATTCGATATGATGATCCCGACAAACCGGGACGACTTGTTCAGATTTATCGGGAAGTAATGATGATTTAACGATTTAATAATTAATAATCGTCAAATCAATGAATCAACAAATCAGCAAATCAACCAAGGATATGCAATTAATTGACGGAAAAGCGGTAGCCGCACAGATAAAGAAAGAGATCGCCGAAGAGGTGGCGAATATAAAAGCTGCCGGAGGCAAAACACCTCATCTGGCAGCGGTATTGGTCGGCCACGACGGAGGAAGTGAGACCTACGTAGCCAACAAGGTAAAAGCCTGTGAAGAGGTTGGATTCAACTCCACGCTGATCCGTTATGAAGATGATGTCACCGAAGAAGAATTACTTGCCTGTGTAGAGCGGCTGAATAACGATCCCGATATAGATGGATTTATCGTACAATTACCTCTCCCAAAACATATCTCTGAAACAAAAGTCACAGAAGCAATCGATTATCGCAAAGACGTAGATGGGTTCCACCCCGTAAACGTGGGCCGTATGTCACTCGGTATGCCCTGTTTTTTCTCCGCAACCCCTTCCGGTATTGTAGAATTACTAAAGAGATATAAAATAGAGACCAAAGGGAAACATTGCGTGGTATTGGGGCGTAGTAATATTGTCGGTAAGCCGGTATCCATGCTGATGGTGCAGAAAGCTTATCCCGGCGACTGCACCGTCACTGTCTGCCATAGCCGTACTCCCAATATCAAAGAGATCACATTGCAGGCAGATATCATTATCGCGGCATTGGGTGTGCCCGAGTTCCTGAAAGGCGACATGGTAAAAGAAGGTGCCGTGGTGATCGATGTGGGTACTACCCGTGTGCCTAGTGACAGGACCAAATCGGGTTTCAAACTCACCGGTGATGTGCTGTTCGATGAGGTAGCACCCAAGTGCTCCTATATCACTCCCGTTCCCGGCGGCGTGGGCCCTATGACTATCGTGTCACTGTTAAAAAACACCCTTCTGGCGGGAAAGAAAGGGATTTACGGGTAATTATCATTTTTACAAACACTATCGATTCTCGGTTAACAGGTATCATCCATCTATTTACCCCGTTTTACCTGTATCAACAGCAGTCCGGCTAAAGTCCAGAAGAGTTCTCGGATACGCTTGCATAAGCTGGTAAAAATACCCAATGCTACCGGTATTGCGAGAATACGGTATACTAAAGCAAATCCACCTTCTCTCGCCCCCATTTGCATCGGCATAAAGAAAAATAAGTTGGAGAACAACGACTGAATGGATTCGATCAATATACTCTGACTGAAAGAAACCGGCCATCTGATAGCCTGCATAATCAGTATTATCTCCACACAAATAAAAAAACGGGAGAAAATTTCCAATGCAAGAGACAGGACAAAATCTCCCTTACGATTCTTATAGAGATCGGCGATCAAACCATCCATTTGACTGAGTTTCTCCTGATTCTCTCTATAGAAAGCCCTTATCCTTCTCCCTACAAAAGGGAGTTTACCTCCTATCAGCACTGCTCTTTCCACCCCTCCCCGTGTATATATCCTGAATGCCCAGAAAAGGAATAGTAATGATGCTATACTGACCAGGAATATCAACCATTCCAACAAACCGGAAAGCACAGGTACCAGAAAAAGCAGCAACGGAATAGAAATCATCCAAAAGATGAAGTGTGAAACAAGATGCATCATTGTGGAGAGCAGTACCGTAGAGGTAGCTTTCTGTATTCCCAATGTACTCTTCAGTTCAATGATCTTGTATGGTTCTCCCCCCATCAATCCAAAAGGAGTGATATAGTTAACGGCAAAACCACTGACAACCAGCTTAAAGAGTCGAAGGAATCCTACCTCCCGGGCTTCTTTACTTCCATCATTGATAATGACATAAAAGGAGTAGGTATTTACAAGATATACAATAATCCACATTCCGATAATTGGCACGAACCACCAACCGGTCTGCTTTATATTAATCAAGATATTGTCAAACCCAGTCTTATAAACCATTATCCCGAGCGCCAATCCACCGAGAAAGAAAAATAGATTTTGGGCTATCTTCGTTTTTTTTACCATAAAGAAATTAGGCGACTTTCCCTCCAGATCAATTGAATCTATCTCTACTTTCTAAAAGGCGGTTTTACGACATTTGCTCTCAGGTTCCGGTTACGTACTTTTATGTAGACCTCGGTACCCGGTTTCGCAAACTCGGGTTTCACATATCCCATACCGACACCGATCTTCAACACAGGCGACATCGTTCCGGAAGTGACATTGCCGATCACCTCATCCTCTGCGTTTACGATCTCGTACCCGTGGCGGGGAATTCCTTTATCTACCAGTTCAAAGCAGCAGAGTTTACGGGATACACCCTTTGCTTTCTCTTTTTCCAGCACCTCACGGCCTACAAAGGGCTTATTATCTGCAAACTTGGTGATCCATCCCAATCCGGCTTGTAATGGCGTAGTCGTATCATCCAGATCATTCCCGTAAAGACAATATCCCATCTCTAACCGTAACGTATCACGTGCACCCAGTCCGACAGGTTTGATACCATATTCGGCACCCGCTTCAAAAATGGCATCCCAGATTTTCTTGCCATATTCGGGATAAAAATAAAGTTCAAATCCTCCGGCACCGGTGTATCCGGTATTGGATATAATCACATTCTCCACCCCGGCGAATGACCCAGTTTCAAAAGCATAGAAAGGAATGGCCGACAGATCATGATCCGTCAGCTTCTGCAGCGTCTCTATAGCCTTGGGGCCCTGGATTGCTAATTGAGCCATATGATCCGAAGCATTCTCCAATTCCGCGCCCATGGTGTTCCATTGTTGGCACCAAGCCCAATCCTTTTCAATATTGGCGGCATTTACCACTAAAAGGTATTTCTCCGGTTCGTAATGGTAGACGATAAAGTCGTCCACTATCCCACCCTCTTCATTCACAAAACAGGTGTATTGCGCTTTTCCTTGTTTTAGCACGGAAACATCGTTACTGGTTACACGCTGTAAAAATTCTAAAGCCTTTGGGCCTTTTGCCCAAAACTCACCCATATGCGATACATCGAATACCCCCACGGAATTCACTACTGTCAAGTGTTCATCTATAATTCCGGAATATTCTATGGGCATATTATATCCTGCAAACTCATGCATCTTGGCTCCCAGCCCGATATGCAAATCTGTAAATGGGGTTGTCTTCATATTATATTTTTTCCTCTCTGGCTACTATTTCGGCTATCTTCACAATCACTTCTGATGCTTTTTTCATGGAAGGAATAGGTAAAAACTCATATTTGCCATGGAAATTCATCCCTCCGGCAAAGATATTGGGACAAGGAAGCCCCATAAATGATAAACGAGCACCGTCGGTTCCCCCACGAATAGGTTTCACATTAGGTTTCACATCCACTTCTTCCATAGCCTGGTAGGCATAATCCACTATGTATTTCACCGGTTCCACTTTCTCTCGCATATTATAATACTGGTCTTTCATCTGCAGTGTAAGCCGGTCGCCATATTTTTTGTTCAACGTTTCCACAGCGCTCTCCATTAACCGCTTACGTTCTTCAAATTTCTCCCGGTCATGATCGCGGATAATAAACGACAGACTGGCTTCCTCTACTGTGCCTCCCAGAGAAATCAGATGGAAAAATCCTTCATAACCTGCTGTATGTTCGGGGCGCTCGCTCTCCGGAAGAAGCGCTATCAATTCGTTGGCCAGATGTAATGCATTGACCATCTTCCCTTTTGCATAGCCAGGATGTACATTTCTTCCTTGTATATCAATCTTGGCCGAAGCGGCATTAAAGTTCTCATACTCCAACTCTCCCACTTCACTTCCATCTATAGTATATGCCCAATCGGCACCGAATTTGGCGACATCGAATTTATCAGCCCCCCGGCCAATCTCCTCATCCGGTGTGAAACCGATGCGGATCTTACCGTGTTCGATTTCAGGATGATCAATCAGATACTGCATAGCGCTCATGATCGCTGCAATACCAGCCTTATCGTCAGCCCCCAACAAGGTAGTTCCATCGGTCACAATGATGTCCTCGCCCATATGATGGAGTAATTCGGGAAAATCGGCAGGCGACAACACTACCTCCTTCGGCTCATTCAATATGATTTCCTTTCCGTCATAATTCTTTACAATTCTCGGATTCACATTCTTGCCGCTCATGTCGGGACTGGTATCGAAATGGGCGATAAAACCGATCACCGGCAGTTTCTTCTGTGTATTGGCCGGCAGAGTGGCCATAAGATAGCAATTATTATCGAGACTCACGTCTGTCAATCCCATCTCAAGCGCTTCCTGCTCCACCTCTTTGGCAAGATTAAATTGTTTTTGTGTACTCGGAGTTTGTGTATTGTTCTCATCCGATTGTGTATCGATGCGAGCATACTTTATAAACCTATCTACAATATCCATGATTATTTATGTTTGGTAATATTCTTGCATAGTTAAATCCACACTCACCCTACAAAGATAGTGAAAATCGAGAGCAATCGTGAGAGTTTACTCTCAAAAGATTGCCGAGATGCATCCTATCTTCTTCAAAAATAATGAAAGCCGAGAGAAAAGCCAAGCTTGCTTAGGCTTTTCCGGGGTGCATCTTATATTATACAAATATAAAAAAAGGGACTGAATAGTAAAAATCAATTTCACCATTTTGTAACTCAAAAAAAAGCTTTATCTTTGC
>WPCJ01076194.1_pt1 | contig 92172 bp, 85 predicted proteins | sample 5399831 | NCBI WGS metagenome assembly WPCJ01 (sample SAMN12869470, study PRJNA574797) | sludge metagenome | isolation source: wastewater treatment of pH10 | place: China:Beijing | collected 2019-05-20
ATTTTTAATTTTATTAATAATAAATAGAGCAAACTCTCAAATTCATTATTATGTATCAGTTACAGGAAATGACAATAATAATGGATCTGTATCAAGTCCTTTTCAAAGCATTAAAAAAGCCAGAGATTTTCTAAGAAATAAGACTAATCCTATGACTCAGGATATAATAGTACACATATTAGGAGGAACTTATATTTTAAACGAGACATTAGAATTTAATAATGCCGATAGCGGTAATAATGGTCATTTTATAGTTTATCAAGGAGAAGGAACAGGTACTGATAGAACTATTATAAGCGGTGGAAAAACTGTTACAGGATGGTCTCAGGTTGGAACTAATAATATTTATCAAGCAAATATTGGTAATTTGTATTCTAGACAGCTTTATATAAATGGAAATAAAGCAATAAGAGCTAGAAGTGAAAATAATATGGGATTAATAGAAATATCTAATGGCTATTTTTCAACTTGTAACACAGATTTTTCAACTTGGACAAATATAAAGGACTTGGAGATTGTTTCCGATATGCATTGGAAAAGAAGATTTATTCCAGTTGAAAATATATGTAATAAATACCAGCTTATAATTTATTCTGGTTTTTGGAGTCATTTTTTACATAACGATTATTTCAAAGTTGCACCTGTAAAATGGATAGAAAATGCATATGAGCTATTAGACAAAAAAAATGAATGGTATATAAGAAAATCAAATTCCATAAATACTATTTTTCTAGTATCTGATACATCACCAACTGATATTATTATTCCAGCATTGGAAAGTCTGATAATATCGGATAGTATTAAAAATATTGAGTTTAAGAATCTTAGTTTTAATTATACAACATGGAATGAACCTTCCGAAATGAATGTTTCAAATACCACTAACAACGGGTTTTTTAACGAACAAGCAGATTGGTATAATTCTGATAAAAAAGTAATCCCTGCTGCCATATCATTTGACAATGCGATCAATGTACGCATTATTAATAATGAATTTAAACATATCGGATCAACAGCATTAAGTTTTGGTACAGGCTCATCAAATAATGTTATTTGTAGTAATAAATTTGAAGATATTGCCGCTAGTGCTATAAGAGTAGGGACCCTCGACTCGCTAAAAATAGAATCTGTATCAGAAAATGTAATTAGAAATAACACAATTACTAATATCGCTAATGAATATTCTGGATCAATTGGGATTTTTGTTCCTTTTGCTAAAAATACAACTATAGCTAACAATACTTTGTCAAAATTTCCTTACACCGGAATATCTGTTGGTTGGGGATGGGGTGGAACAAGAAATGTTGGAGTAAATTACATTAATAATAACAGGATAGACTGTACCGATCAACTTATAGCAGATGGGGGAGGAATTTATACTTTGAATCGGCAAGGGAATGATACACAAAAAACGCAAGTTACCGGAAATTATATCTTAAATCAACGTGTTTATCAGGGAGGCATTTATTTGGATCAATTTTCGAGTTATATTAATATATCTGGTAATGTTATAGACGCAGATAGTCGTCTTTCTTTTCCTTTGCCTACTCAAAAGGATTGTGTAGTAAGTGATATTAGAAGCATTGTAGTTTATTCAGGCTCAGAAAAAGTTGATATTAATGATAATTATTATTACTATCAATATCCGAAGCCATTAGGTAAAGAATATTGCTTAAACCCTAAACGCCCTTGTAGCGATATAAATGTGTCAAATAATACATCTTTTGAAAAAAATAACGGAACAATAAGTAGTCAGGAAATAAATGATATAATAGCAAATTCCGGAGCGCAACCCAATATGAACTGTAATTAAAACAAACCATAAAATGAGGAAAAATACATTAAAACTATTTTTTTCCAGTATTGGAATTATAACGTCTAATATCCTTTTATCACAATGTCCTATTAATTTTCCAAAAGCGATAGATGTCTGTTTAGAAGGAAACACGACAGACAAAAACATATGTTTTAGAAACAATGATGGAGATTTAAATCTTTTATTCAATGGTGCAAATCTATTTTCTTTCAATAAGAATAAAATTGATTCTTTAGGAAACGATACAAATAAGTTAGTTATTCACGGAGCAAACAAGCCTAACTATACTTATCCTCCCGTCAGTTATCGTGATATTTCTTATGAGTTTGCAGGCGCAGGAAGCTCAAAAATAAGATCATTTAGAGGAGATGTTTATGACACATATTTTCAGTTTCTGACTAGTGATAAAAATAGCAGTACAATGGCTGATGATCCTCAGGTAAGAATGCAAATCAATGGAAACGGAAATGTCGGTATCGGAACAACTGATCCAAAAGCAATGTTAGATGTAAATGGAGGCACAAGATTAGGTAACTCTCTTTCAAATGATAATAATTCTAATAATTTAGTAATGTTAGGGGCTTTTGATATTAATAGCCCTTATGGAAACTCAGCTTATATACCTCCACACAGAAGGGATATTTCTTATGAATTTAAAGATGCTGGAAGTGCAAAAATAAGATCATATCGTGGAGATAGTTGGGATACTTATTTGCAGTTTCTTACTAATCTAAAAGAAGAAGGAAGTGATAATCCTCAAATAAGAATGCAAATTAACGGAAATGGCCGTGTAGGCATAGGAACAACCGACCCTAAAGAATTACTAGATGTTAATGGGAATACCAATATTTCTGGGAGTTATTTGAAATTATCTACTGGAGTAGGAGACGCTATTATTCAAAGATCAACATCTGGGACTTTAGTTATTAATTCAGGATCTGATGAATCGTCAATTTATCTAAATTATGCTCAGGAATATGGAGCAGGAAAAGGAGGGGTAAGAATATATGATGGAACAACTCAAAACTTTGTAAACTTAAAGATGATAACCACACCTACATCTGGCTCAGCAGGTACCTTCTTAATAGATCCTTCCGGTGGGAAAGTGGTTATTTCTCATAATAATATTCTGTCAACTCCACCAGGGTATAAACTTTATGTAGAAGATGGTGTTTTGTCAGAAAAATTTAAGGCAGCATTAAAATCTAGTAGCCAATGGGCAGATCATGTATTCAGCAATGACTATAAATTAAGACCGCTTGAAGAGGTAGAAGAATATATCCTTACTAATAAACATTTACCGGAAATCCCTTCTGCTAATGAAATAGTAAAAGAAGGCGGATTAGATCTAGCGCAGATGCAGGCAAAACAAATGGAAAAGATAGAAGAATTAACGCTTTATCTTATTGAAATGAAGAAGGAAATTGAGGCTTTGAAAAAAGAAAATACCGAAATGAGAGAAACAATAAAGAATAAACAGAGATGAAAAGATTTTCCTATTTATCCATATTGGTTAATGGTTTTATTTTTGGACAAGCGTGCTCATCTGATATTGTAATTACGACATCAAACTATGCGGTTAGTTTAACACAATCCAATACTTATATAGCAATAAATTCTTCAGTTGATCCAAATAATATCATAAAACTAGATGCCGATCCAAATAACGGATATGTTCAGATGAATCCTGGATTTATAGCTTTGCCAAATTCTTATGGTGCATTTGTCGCACAGGCATTGGACGGATGTGGAAATGCAATACCGCAAAAAATAATCAATACAATTCCCAGTGATGCCTCACAAGAGAAAATTACAATTAGCCCGAATCCGGTGGACGGATTGGTCAATATCTGTTTTGAAAAAACTAATACTTTGTATTCCTACATCTTGTTGTACGATGAAAGTGGAAAGCTAGTCCTAAATAAAGCTTTGATGGAAGGAAACAAAGTTTATTCTATCAACCTATCTAATTTAGTTTCCGGATCTTATATTTACAAAATCATGTCTCATAAAAATGTCATTACCGGAATTATTTTGAAAAAGTAATAATTCTGGCTTTTTTAAGTATAGATATTAAACAAAAAGGAACTCAAATCTGAGTTCCTTTTTTATTATTTGATCTTCGAAAGTACATCTACTGTTTCTTCCAAATAGAAATCTCTTTCAAGATTCTTTCTCCAGTTTTCTGTTTTCTTGGCAAACGCTTCGTCTTTTTTGATTCTTTCCGCTTCGTCTGTGTGAAGGGTAAATTTCAGTCCGTTATTGAATTTATCCAAACCTTTAAACTTTTCGATTTGTGCTTTACGTGTTTTCATCAGCTCATTGAATTTGGCCTGGTTCAATGGAATAGTCTCTTCCTTGTCAAGCGCTTCTTTCCACTCGGCGGATTCCTGTAACAACTTGTAATTGTTGTTGTTTACCAACTGTTTGTCCAGTTCTGCCTGCAATTGAGGGACATTTAATCCCGTTAATTTTTTATAGTTCGTGGCTTCGATTTTGTCCCAAGGCAAAGCAAACTGGTCAAAACGTTCTCCCACTTCTGCATATGAGAAGAAATCCTTCATTTTAAGGTCAGCTTCCACGCCTTTCCTCTGAGTCGATTCCCCGGAAACTCTATAGAATTTTTGAATTGTCAATTTTAAAGCGCCAAAGTCATCATTGGTGTTCAGGAACCTGTTAAGTTCCACAAACGTCTGAACAGTTCCTTTCCCGAAAGAGCTTGGCGAACCGATGACAGCAGCTCTGCCATAATCCTGCATGGCTCCTGCAAGGATTTCTGAAGCCGATGCAGACAATTCGTTCTGCATAATCACAAGTGGGCCTGTCCAAACCGGTTGATTGGATTTATCGGTCAAAACCTGGATTTTTCCACGGCTGTCTTTTACCTGAACATAAGGGCCGGAATTCATAAATAATCCCATGATGTCACCAACTTCTGTCAAAGAGCCGCCACCATTGCTTCTCAAATCAAGGATAATACCTTCTACATTTTCTTTCTTTAGCTTGATTAATTCAGCTTTGATATCATCCGATGCATTCCTTCCACCGTTTTCTTTTTCAAATTCTACATTAAAACTTGGCAAGTAGATGAAGCCGTATTTTTTACCGTTTTTAGAATTAACAACAATACTTCTTGCGAAAGTATCTTCTATGGTCACTTCTTCTCGGATCATTGTCACCTCTTTGATGGTTTTATCCTTTTTTTCAACTGTTAAGGTTACAGGTGTTCCTTTTTCACCCCGGATTAGCCGAACTGCCTCATCAGACAACATTCCGACAACATTCACAGGTTCTTCGTTCGGTTTGGATTTGACTTTAAGGATTTTATCACCGGAAGTCAATTGTTTTGATTTCCAGGCTGGTGCGCCTATTGTCAACTCACCCAGATAGAGATAACCTCTTTTTTCCTGAATCAAAGCACCGATGCCAATCACCTTCCCAGTAAATTGCATATCAAATTCTTCCTTGTTTTTTGGCGAAAAGTAATTGGTATGCGGGTCAAAAACTTCGGTATAAGCATTCATATAAACTGAGAACCAATCCATTTTCTTTCTTTTCTTGAATCTTCTGAAAGAATCGGTAATCAAATCTTTTACTTCAGCAGTTGCCTTTTCACGCTTTTTCTCAGCAGAAAGCGGTTCGTATTTTATAGTGTCTTTCAGCTTATTATTAACCACAGAATCTTTTTTCTTTTTTTGAGCCTCTTCTTTGCTGTTCAGTGTTTCAATCTCCTGAAGGATATTATATTTGATATATTTTTTCCATTCATTGTACTGTTGCTTTGCATCAGCAGGATTTGTTCTTTTTTTTGGTTCGATGATTAATTCTTCGTCTTCGTTCAAATTGATCGGTTTAGAAAAAATATCCTGAGTCATTTTATCAATATCGTCAACACGCTGATAAAGACGGTCAACCGTTAATTTGTAGAAAATAAGATTTCCTTGGTTAAGGTAATCATCCAGCTTGGTATAATGCTTCTTAAATTCGTCCATATCAGACTGCAGAAAATATCTTTTTGAAGCATCTACGCTTTCAAAATATTTATCATAAACATCTTGTGAATAGGCATCATTAATTGGTTTTGGGCTGTAATGAAGATATGAAAGTGTATTTTTCACGCTGACCATAATGGTCTGCATTTTTTCATCATCATTTTGTGGAGAGTTGAAACAGAACATAAGCGTCATCAGCGGCGCAAACATCAAGAGTTTCTTTAACTTGATTTTTTTGAACATATAATTTTAAATCTGTACTTGGATTAGTATTTGGTTCGTTTTGAATGTTACGAAGATATTCAAAAACGAAACCAAATTTAACACCTTATTTTAATTAAAGTATTATAAATTGGTTAATTTTGAGTGATTTTTGAAAAATCGTCAAAAAAAGAAAAAATATAAAACGAAAATTTATGAGCAGACCATTGATATTGGTAACCAATGATGACGGAATCACAGCACCAGGAATTAGAAAATTAATCAGCATAATGAACAAAATTGGGGAAGTAGTAGTTGTTGCACCCAATTCTCCGCAAAGTGGAAAAGGCCACGCAATCACCATCAATTCTACTTTAAGTTTCGAAGAGCTGAATCTTGATGGTCCTCAAAAAGATTTTTCCTGTTCCGGAACACCTGTGGATTGTGTGAAAATGGCTCTGGATAAAATACTTCCTAGAAGACCGGATTTGGTAGTTTCAGGCATCAATCATGGTGCGAATTCGTCCATCAATGTTATCTATTCCGGGACGATGAGTGCGGCTGTTGAAGCCGGAGTGGAAGGTTTACAGGCTATCGGATTTTCTCTTTCTGATTTGAAATGGGAAGCGGACTTTGATCAGGCAGAAGAATTTATCAGAGATATCGTTCTTAAAACTCTTGAAAACCCAATGCCAAAAGGCATCGTTCTGAATGTTAATATTCCGAAACTGAACAAAGAAGAAATCAAGGGTATCAAGGTCTGCAAACAGGCGAATGCCAAATGGGAGGAAAGTTTTGACGAAAGAGTGAATCCCCACGGAAGAAAATATTACTGGCTGACAGGCTACTTCAATAATATGGATGAATCCGAAGATGCTGACGAAACGGCATTGGCAAACGGATATATAAGCATTGTTCCTGTAAAATTTGATCTGACGGCTTATGAGTATATGCGGGAATTGGATTCAATCTATAAATAATCTGAATGGAGTTTATAAGACAATATCTGCTTTCTAAAAATATTCCGCTCACAGAAGAAAACTGGAAACCTTTTGTGGAAAAAAATGTCAGAAAAGAATACAAGAAAAAAGATATTATTCTCAAAAAAGGAGAAGTTGACAATTACCTTTCTTTCGTAGAAACCGGTGCAGCAAGACTTTTTTTTAATAAAGAAAATAAAGAACTGACTATAAGGTTTGTATTTCAGCATCAGTTTCTTACCGCCTATGATTCTTTCACCCAACGCACACCATCCAGATGTGACATAGAAGCACTAACGGATATGGTTGTCTGGCAGATCCATTACGATGACTTACAGGAGATCTACAGATCTCAGGCTGTAGGTAATCTTGTTGGAAGACTGACTGTGGAAACACTTTATGTAGAAAAACTGAATAGAGAGTTCTCTTTTCTAAGTGATACAGCAGAAGAGAGATATCTCAAGCTAATGAAAGACCAGCCTGATCTATTCCAAAAAATCCCATTAAAACATATCGCTTCTTATATGGGTATAACACCACAGGCTCTCAGCAGAATAAGAAGACGAATTTCTTAACCGTGGTTCATTTTATTTGATGTAAATAAACTCTAGATTTGCATAAAATAACACATGAAAATCCAAATGAAGGAAAAAGAAGCGTTCAGATAACTCCGAACGCTTTTTTTATTGATATATTTTGCTTTTAGATGGGTTTATAAGTCTATTATTTTCAGATTAATTAAAGGCATTATCATAAGTCATCGATGAAAAATCGATTTTCAGTATCGCTTTAGAATCTACCGGTTTGCCATTACATTTTGCGGGAATCCAGGTCTTATTAACCTTGGTTGCAGCGTCTTTTAAATCTCTAAGGAAAGGCTCACTGTTTGGCACTTTTGGCCCTGCTTCAACTTTGGAAAGAACACCATCTTTGGTAATATCCAGTTTCACAAAGAACAATCCGTTAACAGAATAAGTGTTCCAGTTTACATTTTGTTGTAATTTTTCTTTAAGGTCTTTGATATATGCATCAGTACCGCCGGGATATCTTAGGCTGTTAAATTGAGAAGGATTACAATTAGTATCTTTTATCTGATAAATCCCGCGAATGTTATAAGTTACCGAGCTGGAAGAAGTATCCATCATAGGAATATCGATGTTCATAGATTCTTCAACGTCATTATTCTGAGCGAATGCCAATGAACTGATCAGCAAGCTCAATGAAAATAGTAATGATTTCATAGTATTTGATTTATATGATTTTAGAATGAAATTTTATGCCAAAACTGTTCTGATTAGCAACAAATTACAAAACTTCAATCTGATTTTTTAATAAATCTTCGAATTCATCTCTTTTTCTGATAAGATGAGCTTTTCCATCAAGGAACATTACTTCGGCAGGTTTCAATCTGGAATTGAAATTCGAACTCATTTCAAAACCATAAGCTCCAGCGTTTCTGAAGACAATCACATCACCTTCTCTTACTTCATTGATTTTTCTGTCCCAGGCAAAAGTATCCGTCTCACATATGTTTCCAACCACAGTATAGATTCTTTCCGGACCTTTTGGATTAGAAAGATTCTCGATAATGTGATAAGAATCGTAGAACATCGGACGAATCAAATGATTAAATCCGGAATTAACACCTACAAAAACCGTTGCTGTTGTTTGTTTGATGACATTAGATTTTACCAAAAAATGTCCACTTTTACTAACCAAGAATTTCCCAGGTTCAAACCAAAGCTGGAATTTTTTCCCAGAAGTTTCTTCGTGTTTTTTGATTGCTGCGTTGACTTTTTTTCCAAGAGATTTTACGTCTGTTTCCAAGTCACCGTCTTGATAAGGAACTTTGAAACCGCTTCCCATATCAAGATATTTCAGATTCGGGAAATGTTCTGCCAATTCGAACATAATGTCAAGACCTTGAAGGAAAACATCCGGGTCTTTGATTTCGCTTCCGGTATGCATATGAAGACCTTCCACATTGATGTTGGTCGATTTCATAACACGTTCGATGTGACGAAGCTGATGAATAGAAATTCCGAATTTGGAATCGATGTGTCCAGTTGAGATTTTATAATTTCCTCCGGCAAAGATATGGGGATTGATTCTCACAAAAATCGGATAAGAACCACCGAATTTATTTCCAAATTGTTCCAAAATCGAAATATTATCGATATTGATGTGAACATTCAGAGACATTGCTTCCTCGATTTCTGCCAAGTCAACACAATTCGGTGTAAAGAGAATTCTATCGTTGGAGAAACCTGCTTTCAAACCAAGTTTAACTTCGTTGATAGAAACACAGTCAAGAGAAGCACCTAACTTTTCGACATATTTCAGGATGTTGATATTGGTTAAAGCTTTGGCTGCATAGAAAAATCTTGTGTTCTTCGAGAAAGAAGAAGTCAGCTTTTCGTATTGTTCGCGTATCGAATTAACGTCATACACATAAACGGGTGTCCCGAATTCTTTTGCTATAGCCAGCAAGTCCTGATTTGTCATAAGGTAGATTTTTAAAAATAAAAAGGCAGATTCTTATAAAAAGAGTCTGCCGCAATAGATATCTTATGCATGCAACTCTTTATACATTCCAAACCTTAGAGAACCTTACGGCTCCCTTTTTTCCGATTTTGTTTTGCTTAAATATTTGCATTGCTTTGTTTAAAATTTTTCGCAAAATTAGAGTTTATCTGTAAATCCTGCAATGTTTTGGTTTGATTTTTATTTCTCGGGAAGCGGAGAAACCTCATATTCATTCCTCAAAAGTGCCAACTGCAAATCATTCTGCAAATCCTGTGAAAATCTTGGAACTGGCAACATCAGCTTTTTGATTTTCTCCAATGACTGAATCTGATGGTATAATTCATAAAAACCAAAACCAGTTAATTTGCCTTTCTCTAAAACCAGAAATGATTTTTCGCCCAAAGTTCTTCCGGATGAAGACCAGATTTCATTCCTTCCTTTGAGATTGATTTTCTGAGTAAGTTCTGCCAAATCTTTCAGTTCTTCTCTGGATTTGATATAATTAATGGCTTTCAAACCTTGCGTAAAACTCTTGAATCTCAGTAAGGGTTTATCTTCCTGGAGTTTAATTTTCTCAAGAATGTATTTGTTTTTTCTGTAAAACAGTCCAAAAGTCAGTGGTTGCCTTTTTTGGATTCCTTTATTTTGCATCATCAGTTTGGCAATCAAATCCGAGCCGGTAAGTTCATAAGAGATTTTCTCTGTCTCTTCCTGGATTTTTTTATATTTCGCTTTGTCGGAATCGAAAATTTTCTTGGCAGACTTATAAAGGTCTTCAACAACATCAGAACAGATGATTTTCCCGTCGCTGTTTTGGAAATATAGAATTCCTCTTTCGTTTGGCAGATCTTCCGTTAGAATCTGAACTTTACTGATGTAATCTTTCTCTAGGCTTTCTTCTTGTTGCGACTGGATGATTTCATTATTTTTGTCTTTGATAATCAATAGTTTAAATAAATCCAAAGTTGCTCTTGCGTCACCGCTTGCACGATGAGCTTCACTCAACGGGATCCCAATGGATTTGCAAAGTTTGCTCAAAGAGTAACTTTTCTCCTCAGGAATCAGTTTTTGAGCTAACGGAATTGTATCTAAAGTTTTGATTTTGAATTCATAGCCAAGGCGTTTGAATGATTGACGAAGCATTCTGTAATCGAAGTCGATATTATGTCCCACCAATATAGAATCCTGTGTGATTTCCACAACACGTTTCGCAATCTCGTGGAATTTAGGCGCAGTAATTACCATTTTCTGTGTAATTCCTGTCAGTTTTTGAACAAAGCTGGAAATCTCATCTTCTGGATTAACGAGTGAGATGAATTGGTCTGTAATCTCGTGACCATCAAACCGATAGATGGCAATTTCTATAATGCTTTCTTTTCTAAAAGGCGCTCCGTTACTTTCTATGTCTATTACTGAATACATCTACATTTTTCGTTCTACAAAGTTAAGAAACTTGAGAGATTTCCTTTCTCAAACATTTTGTTGTTGATGAGCTCTATTTTCTTAATTGAGCCTACCGGAACGATTGTAATTGTCTTACTTCCCTTCTCAACATAAAAGAAATAAGCGCTATTGGAGTCAATGAGATAAATATCTTTTTGATTTCCAGAATCATCGGTAATCCTATGTTTTATTTTTAGCTTATTATTTGTAATTCTGTCTTTTACATTGAGTCCCGTTCCAACACCGCCACCAAGAAAGAAAGCAGAAATCATAAACGCAATTGCAAAATAAACTTGCTTTTTAATATGCACTTTCAGGTCGAGATCACTCGAACCAGGATTTTTTTTAAGGTATTTTTTGGCTACCATAGAATCACGAACCCATTTCTTATGGCTATTATTGGCAAGAAAATTATAATAAAAAAAGAAGCCTGTAATCATGAAAGTGACTGTCAATAAGATAATTGGCTGAGAGGTCAATTCTGAGATAGGACTTATCAAAATATCCATTATTGAAGAATATTTCAGGAAATTAATTCCTAGCATATAGAAAAATACACCATCTCTCAGGATTCCCAGGATTATTAGATACAAATAACCTAATGGCAAAAATGTCTGTAGTTTCTCGATCAGTTTATAATCCATTGAATTAGTTATTATCTCCTTTTCTTCAGGCTAAACATTCCTAAAATAAACTTCGCACCTTCTCTCGCCAATGTTGTCATAAAGGTTTTTCCGGCACGGCTTTCCATTACCTGTTCAAACATTCCCGGTTCTTCTTTAGGTTGTACGGTTCTCGTTGGCGTGGGAATTACGGTTTGAGAATGTTCTTCTAATCTTCTATTGAGTATTTCGTAAGCACTTTCCTTATCAATGGTCTGTTCATATTTTCTGACGAGTTCCGAATTTCTTGTTAGTTCATCAATTTCTGATGAGGTTAAGACATCCATTCGGCTTTCCGGAGAAATCAGATAAGTCTGAACCAAAGGTGTCGGAATTCCTTTTTCGTCAAGAGCTGTTACGAAAGCTTCTCCAATACCAAGATTCTGAATGAGTTCATTAGCTTTGTAGAATTCTGTAATTGGATAATTTTCTACCGCTTTATCAATTTCTTTCCTGTCTTTGGCTGTGAATCCTCTCAAGGCATGCTGGATTTTCAAACCAAGCTGACTCAATATATTTTCCGGAACATCGCCAGGAATCTGAGTGATAAAATAAATACCGATGCCTTTTGAACGAATTAACTTTACCATTGTTTCAATCTGGGAAAGCAATGCCTTCGAAGCTTCATTGAAAATCAAATGTGCTTCATCTATGAATAGAACCAATTTTGGTCTTCCACTGTCGCCTTCTTCAGGAAAGGTCATATAGATTTCTGCAAAAAGCGATAACATAAACGTTGAGAAAAGATTCGGTTTGTTTTGGATGTCATCCACACGGAAAATATTCACAACACCTTTTCCGTCTCTGGTTTTTAGCAGGTCTTCAACTTCAAAACTTGGTTCGCCGAAAAAAGTCGATGCACCTTGTTGTTCCATTGCGACAATCGAGCGTAAGATTGCGCCCAAAGATGCCGGTGCAATAGAACCGTAATTGTCAGCTAGTTCTTTTTTACCAACCGGATTATCCGTTACGTATTGCAAAACTTTTTTCAAATCCTGCAAATCAACCAAAGGCAAAGCTTTGTCATCACAGTATTTGAAAACAATAGACATGATGCTTTGCTGGGTATCATTGAGTCCAAGAATTTTACTTAACAAGATTGGTCCGAATTCCAACACAGTGGCTCTCAGTTTCACACCTTTTGTTCCGGAAATAGTCATTAGTTCTACCGGAAAGCTCTGTGGGGAATAAGGCAACTGCGTTTTGGCGTAACGGTCTTTGATGTTGTCATTTTCTGTTCCTGCTTCTGCAATTCCGGAAAGGTCACCTTTGATATCCATTACCAAAGTTGGGATTCCTGCGTGAGACAATTGCTCCACAAAAACCTGAAGTGTTTTGGTTTTTCCGGTTCCCGTTGCGCCGGCAATTAATCCGTGCCGGTTTACGGTTTTAAGTGGGATTGAAACATTGACTTCCGTTACAACTTCGCCGTCAAGCATTCCTTTTCCAAGAATGATATGTTCTCCTTTCGGATTATATTTTGCGTTAAGATCTGTGATGAATTTCTCTTTATCTGACATCGATTGGTTTTTGAATGTTTAAATTTAAAAATATTTTCCAGAAATTTAAACTTTAGCAATTACATTAATTTGTCTTGTATTAGAATATGCTCAAATTTCTGATTTTCGAAAATATAAAAGCGAGGCAATAATATTTTATCTTTGTGTCCAAATCACAAAGCATGCGTGCTTATAACACAAAAAATTTCCTGAAAATACTTATCAGTCTTCATAAAAGTGATACACTGAAGGTTCTTTTCCCAACAATTGTTTTAGTCGGCATTTACTCATATGCAGTCTATTATTTTGAAGTAGAATTTTTGCATCTGACATCCAAATCTTCTGTAAGCAATATCGGGATGATCCATTCTTTGCTGGGGTTTGTTTTGTCTTTGCTGTTGGTTTTCAGGACAAACACGGCTTACGATCGTTGGTGGGAAGGGCGGAAGCTTTGGGGGAAACTGGTTAATGACAGCCGGAATTTTGTCATTAAGATTAACAGTATCCTTCCGGAATCTGATATTAAAAACAGGACTCAAATTGCAAAATACCTGAAATTTTTCCCTCACTTCCTGAATAGCCACCTTTCCAAAGAATCAACAAGATTGGTTCTGGATGAAGGTTTTGCAGATTTGGCTAAGGAGCTGAAACATCATCCGCCGGCAGAATTGATTTTTCTGTTGACTAAAAAACTGTACCAGCTTAAAAAAGAAGGAAAAATTTCTGACACCGAGATGTTATTTTTGGACACGCAGTTATCCGGCTTTTTAGATGTTTGCGGCGGTTGTGAAAGAATTAAAAATACGCCTATTCCATATTCGTACTCATCATTTATAAAGAAGTTTATTATCTTTTATGTAATGGCTTTACCAATTGCTAATGTTGTTAATCTGGGTTGTTTTATGATTCCCATTACGATGTTTGTATATTATGTTCTGATGAGTTTGGAACTGATTGCGGAAGAGATAGAAGATCCGTTCAATAATGATGAGAATGATATTCCTATGGAAGCCATTTCTCAAAATATCGAAAGAAGTATCGATTTAATTTTAAATAAAGTCTGACTGTGACAAAGAAACTGAAACTAGAAGAACTGGGAAGAATAGATGTGGAAACGTTCAAAAAAACAGCTAAAATTCCTTTGGTTGTGATTTTGGATAGTGTTAGAAGTATGCATAATGTAGGAGCGATCTTCCGGACTGGTGATGCTTTTCTAATAGAAAAAGTGGTGCTTTGCGGAATCACGCCTCAACCACCTCACCGCGAGATTCATAAAGCCGCATTGGGTGCAACAGAGAGTGTAGATTGGGTTTATGAGCAGGATATTAATGTGGCTATAGACAATCTTAAAAAAGAAAACTTTGAGATTATTGGCATTGAACAGACTTCATCCAGTCAGTTAATAACGGATTTTGAAATTGATCCGGAAAAAAAATATGCCTTGATTCTTGGGAACGAAGTCGATGGGATCAGTGATGATGCGCTTGGGAATATTGATAATTTTCTGGAAATTCCTCAGTTAGGAACCAAACATTCTCTGAATGTAAGCGTCTGTGGCGGAATTGTGATCTGGGAATTTGCGAAGAATCTTGGATTTAGATAATAAAAAACTGCAAACACCAGAAGTGCCGCAGTTTGAAATAAATCTAATAAAAAGTAAAAATGAAAGGCGACAAAGATATATTTTTAAATTAATACAAAGCAACAGTTTTGTAAAAAAAGTATAAAAATTTTTAAAATCTTTTCTGGCTGAGTAATTTTTGTAAATTAGCATAATGTTTATCAAAGACTACATCTCCAAAGATTACCCGGCTTTCAGCGTCAAAGACTCTATAGAAGAGGCTTCTGAGGTTGCTAAAGAATTTGGATATTCCCATGTTTTCATTGTGAACAAGGGTCTTTTCCTGGGAGGGCTCAGTCAGTCTTTTTTAGAAGACAGTCCTGAAGGAAAACTGGATTCTCTCAATATTCATTTTGAGCGTTTTGCGATTATGGAAGACAGCAGTCTGTTGGACAGTATCAAGCTTTTCCATATTTTTAATTCCAATGTGGTTCCCGTTATTTCGAAGGAAGAAAAGTATCTGGGTTACATCTCCTGTGATGATATTTTTAATGAGTTTTCCAAATATCCCTTGTTCTCGGAAAATGGTGCAATACTGACCATCCAGACCAACGGCCTGCATTATTCTATGACAGAGATTTCGCAGATTGTGGAAAGTAACAATGCTAAGATCTATGGCGTTTTCATCAATGCAATCAAAGAGGATAGTATAGAAATTACACTCAAGATCAGTAACGAAAATCTAAGTTCTATAGATGAAACTTTTGAGAGATACGGTTATGTTGTAGTCAATAAACATTATGACGATGAGAAAGAAGAACTCTTGAAAGACCGGTTCGGATTTTTTCAGAAATTTTTGGAGATTTAATTATGAAAGCAGCCATTTATTCTCAAAAGAAAGATCTTGATACGTTTTTGTATCTCAATCGGTTCATTTCAGAATTGGCTCTGAGAGAAGTGTCCGTTGTTCTTCACGCCGAGATGGCGGAAAATCTGAATTTTTCCAAAGAATTCGAAACATTTTCCGGCAAAGAGGGACTTAAAAATAAGAATGTCAATATCGTTTTCAGTTTCGGGGGCGATGGAACTATTCTTAATGCGTTGACTTTTATACAGGATCTTGAAATTCCGATTATTGGGGTTAATACAGGACGATTGGGGTTTTTGGCCAATTTCCGGAAAGACCAGATTTTTGACGAATTGGATTCGATTATCCTTGAAAAGAATTATAATATCAGTGAAAGATCGGTAATTAAAATCACGACAAATGATAATTCTGAAATCGATTTTCCATTCGCTTTGAATGATGTCAGTCTTTCCAGAAAAGAAACGACATCAATGATTACGGTCGAGTCTTATATTAATGATGAGTTTCTGAATGTTTTCTGGGGAGATGGATTGATCGTATCAACACCAACCGGTTCCACGGCCTACTCGCTGAGTTGTGGCGGACCGATTATTTCTCCGACGAACGATAATTTTGCGATATCGCCAATAGCGCCTCATAACCTGAATGTCCGTCCACTGATTGTAAAAGATGACTCGAAAATAAAACTGACAGTTAAAAGCCGGGTTCCGCAATACACTTTGGCTTTGGATTCAAGGCTTTATCATATGGAAGTGGGGAGTGAGATTATCATTGAAAAAGCAGAATTTTCTTTGTTCCTTATCAAGCCGAAAAATTTCAGTTTCTACGAAACAATCCGCCAGAAGTTGCTTTGGGGAAATGACAAGAGAAATTAATTATTGAAAAATTATTCTTAACATAGTATATTAATTGAAGTTAGAATTATTAATAATTTCGTAACTTTACAGTCCAAAAAATCTTAAAAAATATAATAAAAATGAGCAGAAAATTTCCGGCAGGAGTTGCCACTGGTTCTTTAGTAACAGAGATATTTGATTATGCAAAAGAAAAGCAATTTGCGCTTCCTGCTGCTAATGTGATTGGCTCTAGTAATATCAATGCAACTTTGGAAACTGCTGCAAAACTAAACGCTCCTGTAATTATCCAGTTTTCAAATGGTGGTGCGGCTTTCAATGCAGGAAAAGGCTTGAGCAATGATGGTCAAAGGGCTTCGATACTTGGAGCTATTGCTGGTGCAAAGCACATCCACACTTTGGCAGAAGCTTACGGAGCGACAGTAATCCTGCATACAGACCATTGTGCAAAAAAATTATTGCCTTGGGTTGATGGTCTTTTAGATGCAAGTGAAGAACATTTCAGACTGACGGGAAAACCATTATATTCTTCTCACATGCTGGATCTTTCTGAAGAACCTTTGGAAGAAAATCTCGAAGTTTCTGCTAAATATTTCGAAAGAATGGCAAAAATGGGAATGACTCTAGAAATTGAACTTGGAGTAACCGGAGGTGAAGAAGATGGTGTTGATAACTCTGATGTTGACAGCTCAAAATTATACACACAACCCGAAGAGGTTGCACATGCTTATGAAGTTTTGAAAAAAGTGTCTGATAATTTCACAATTGCTGCCGCTTTCGGTAATGTACATGGTGTTTATAAGCCGGGCAACGTAAAATTAACTCCAAAAATCCTTGATAATTCTCAGAAATATGTTCAGGAGAAATTTGGTACAAAGGAGAAACCGGTAAATTTTGTGTTCCATGGTGGATCTGGCTCTACTTTGGAAGAAATAAGAGAAGCAATCAGCTACGGTGTTGTAAAAATGAACATCGATACAGATTTACAATTCGGTTACACAGAAGGAATCAGAGATTATATGACAGAACAGATTGAATATCTGCGCCATCAGATCGGAAATCCAACTGGTGCCGATGCTCCAAATAAGAAATTCTACGATCCAAGAGTCTGGGTAAGAAAAGGAGAAGAAACGTATATCAAGAGATTGACTCAGGCTTTTGAAGATCTGAACAATATCAATACACTTTAATAATTTATAAATGATAATTGATGAGCGATAAATGGTTCAGTCGTTTTTCTCATCAGTTATCATTTTTCATTTATCAATTATAGAATATGGCATTTGATTGGTTTAAAAGAAAAACCCAAAACATTACAACTTCCACGGAAGACAAAAAAGATGTTCCAAAAGGTCTTTGGCATAAAACTCCAACCGGAAAAATTATAGAAGCGGAAGAACTTAAAGCGAATAATTTTGTATCTCCGGAAGACGGTTTCCATGTAAGAATCGGCAGCAGAGAATATTTCGATATGCTTTTTGATGATCAGAAATTCAAAGAATTGGATGCTGATGTTGAAAGTGTTGATATCCTGAAATTCAAGGATACAAAAACTTACACAGACCGTCTGAAAGAAGTGAAATCAAAAACAAAACTGACAGATTCTATCCGTAATGCAACCGGAAAAGTGAATGGTGTAGAAATGGTAGTTTCCTGTATGGATTTTGCTTTTATCGGAGGTTCTTTAGGTTCTGTAATGGGAGAAAAAATCAGAAGAGCTATTGATTATTGTATCAAACACAAATTGCCTTATATGATTATCTGCCAGTCCGGTGGAGCGAGAATGCAGGAAGCGGCATATTCACTTATGCAATTGGCGAAAGTTCAGGCTAAGCTGGTTCAGCTTTCCGATGCCGGTTTACCTTATATCGCCTATTTGACTGACCCTACTTTTGGCGGTATCACAGCATCATTTGCAATGACAGCTGATTTGATTATTGCTGAACCAAGTGCTTTGATAGGTTTTGCGGGACCAAGAGTTATCCGTGAAACGATAGGAAGAGATTTGCCTGAGGGCTTCCAGACATCGGAATTCCTGCAGGAAAAAGGATTTGTTGATTTTATCGTGAAAAGGACAGAAATCAAACAGCAAGTTTCCAGAGCTGTAAAGCTTTTAATGCACGAATATCATTAATCCAAACAGTTAATAATTATAAAAAAACTCACTCTCTCAAATCTGGGAGAGTTTTTTATGAGATTTGTAAGCATATTTTTTAGGACTTTAAAATCATTGACCTTTAAAAAGCTCTTGAAGGTCTTTTCTATTGGATTAATGCATCCTTTATTTGCGTTCTTATATACTTATGCCAGTTTTAAGGCATTTACCAAAGCCAAAGAGCTTTATCCGAAAACCAATTCTAACAGCGGAAAAGGAAATGCATTCCGACACGCTTACTGGTGTTGCCTGATCATGATGTATTTCTGTAAAATCTCATCACCAAATAAATCTCTGAAATGGTGCAAAAAACTTACAGATATGCACGAAGAACTTTTCCCGAATGAACCGTTAGAAACCCAAATGGACCTTCATAATAACAGAGTTGGAATGGATTATTTTATGACGCTCGTTCCGGGAATCCATCGTCAGTTTTTTGAAAGTAGCTTTTTTATTCAGGAATTACAGAAGAGAACCGCAAATGCTGTTCTGATAACTGATACGGATCAAGACGTTGATAAAACAACGTTGGTGTATTTGGAATAATCAAATTGACGACTCAGAAGAATCGTCAACTTAAAAAATTAGATATATAATAGAAGTTTTACCACGCTTTCACCGCTCCACCTTTGAAGGTTTGTTGCGCCGCAGATTCTACTTCCGGAGATTGGTATGCTTGTACAAATTTTTTCACTTTTTCATCATTCTTATTATCTTCTCTTGCAACGATAAGATTAGCGTAAGGCGAATCCTTATCTTCTTTGAATAATCCTTCTTTTTCAGGGTCAAGACCAGCTTGAGCCGCAAAATTATTATTGATAATTGCCAAAGCTACTTCTTTGTCTTCCAAAACCCTTGGAATCTGAGGTGCTTCCAACTCCAGAATTTTCAGGTTTTTCGGATTAGCGATAATGTCAGTTACTTTAGGCAACAATCCAACGTCATCTTTCAACTTCAAAATACCTTGCTTTTGTAATAACAATAATGAACGTCCGCCATTGGTCGGGTCATTAGGAATCACAATAGTTTGTCCGGGTTGCAATTCGGAAACTGATTTTATTTTTTTTGAATAAGCTACAATCGGGTAAACAAAAGTTTTTCCCACAACTGCTAATTTATAACCACGTTGTCTGGATTGCTCTTCAAGATAAGGTAAATGCTGAAAAGCGTTCACATCAACATCACCTTGGTTCAGAGCTTCATTCGGAACGACATAGTCATTAAAGGTAACCAATTCCACATCCAAGCCGTATTTTTCTTTCGCTACTTTTTTAGCAGCTTCGGCAATGTTTTGTTCTGGCCCGGTTGCGATTCCCACTTTCAGAACATTAGGGTTTGATTCTTTTTTGCTGCAGGCTGATAATGTAATAATAGCTAATGCTAAAGCCAATATTTTCGTCTTCATTTTTTTAAATTTTTATCTATGATTGAATTTTTTTGAAAGAAAGTCTCCGGAAAGCTGAATAATGAAAACCAGTACGATTAATAATATTAGAACAGAATTCATTACTGCAAAATCATATCCGATATAACCGTATTGATAACCAACTTGTCCCAATCCGCCGGCACCAACTGCACCGCCCATTGCAGAATATCCAACTAGTGTAATTAATGTAATACTCACATTATTGATTAATGAAGGCAAAGCTTCTGGTAAAAGGACTTTTCGGATGATTTGAAACGGTTTTGCACCCATTGCTCTCGCTGCTTCTATCAAGCCTGAAGGAATTTCCAACAGGCTGTTTTCTACTAACCTTGCAATGAATGGTGCGGAACCTACACTCAACGGAACCAACGCCGCTGCAACGCCAATCGATGTTCCTACAATGGTTCTTGTGAAAGGTATCATCCAGACAATGAGAATGATAAAAGGAATCGAACGGAAAATATTGACTATAATAGATACGATTTGGTGTGATATCTTATTTTCCAATAATTGGCCTTTTCTTGTGAGAAAAAGAAAAATTCCCGTCGGCAATCCTAAAACAAATCCGAAAAATCCTGAAACCAAGGTCATTATAATTGTCTCAATTGTCCCTTGAAATAACAAATTGATAATACTATCCGACATAACCTAAAATTTCTGTGTTTGTATATTCATTTTCCAAATAAGCCAAAGCTTCGTTGATATTTTTCCCCTGTAATTCCAGAATTAAAACACCAAAATTCAAGTAACCAACATATTCCAGTTGCGCACTGATAATCTTAGCTTTAACATTAAATTTCTCATACAGATTAATGATAACTGAACTCTGAGTTTCGTTTCCGCTTATCAGAATTTTGACCAAAGGATTGTTATTCTCGCTGTCAATATTGCTGATAGAGTTCTGATAAATCGAAGGCAATTCTACATTCAAAGAAGCTTGTATAAAACCTTTCGTGATTTCTTTTTCCGGATGAATGAAAATTTGTTCTACTTTTCCTTGTTCCGCTAATTCGCCATTATCAATTACGGCCACTTTATCGCAAATACTTTTAATCACTTCCATCTCGTGTGTGATAAGAAGAATCGTGAGATTCAATTTTTGATTAATGGATTTAAGAAGTTGTAAAATCGATTTTGTCGTTGCAGGATCCAATGCGCTTGTAGCTTCATCACACAACAGAACTTTCGGATCGTTGGCTAAAGCTCTCGCAATCGCAACTCTTTGTTTTTGTCCGCCGGAAAGATTCGCCGGATAATCTTTTGCCTTTTCTTTCAGTCCGACCAATTTCAAAAGTGAATCCACTTTCTCATTGATTTCCGACTTCGATTTTCCTTCCAATTCCAACGGAAATGCCACATTATCAAAAACCGTCCGAGATGACAATAGATTAAAATGCTGGAAAATCATTGCAATTTTTCTTCTTTCCAAAGTCAATTGAGCTTCGGACAATTTTGTCAATTCTACATTATCGACAATCACTTTTCCTTCGTTGGGTTTTTCCAGAAGGTTCACGCAGCGAATCAACGTACTTTTTCCCGCTCCGGAAGTTCCAATCACACCAAAAATTTCGCCTTTTTCAACAGTCAGGGAAACATTGGATAAAGCTTGGACGATTCTATTTTTGGTTGTAAAACGTTTAGAAACGTTCAGCAGTTCAATCATTTTTATTCATTAGTTAAAAAATAAAAAACCTTTCACATAGAAGTATGAAAGGTTTTCAAAATAAACACACTATTATTACTTCTTCATATATATTCGAAAAGTTAAATCGTAGCAACAAAACATTTTTTCTGACATAATAGTGTTTTAAAAAAAAGCCTTTGCAAAACTAAAAATTCAATTCATACCAAACAAGTATAATTTGAATTAAATGATAAATGTCAGTTTTTTGTAATAATCGTTTGGGCGACTTAATCCGCCTGTAGTTTATCCTGAGCTTGTCGAAGGGCTCCCAAACCTAACGAAGTGGTTCGACGAAATCAATCTTTTCACTCCACTGCGTTGCGTAAAAAGGATTTCCGCTCAAGTCGGGTCGCGACAATTCGACTTCAAATTTTAGCATAACATTTACCATGAAGTTTGTCATTCCGTAGGAATCTAAATATAACATTCACGGTTTCCGTTGTTGAGATTCCTACGGAATAATAAAAGTGTGTTTATGGACTGCAAACAGTTTTAAAAACCAACTTCTAAAATCTCATATCTTTTCTTACATTTACTAAAAATTAATTTTCCGAATGGTTCTAAGCAGGATTTGGTCCGCCTTCATTATTATAGCAATTGCGGTTGCATCAATTAAGTATTTCAGTTCAGAGAATTACAGCCAGATTTTTAATGATATGGTTGTAGGAAAAGATGGCGACACGATTCAGATTTCGCAAAAACCTTTAGCTCAGATTTCTCCGGAAATTCAGAAATCATTATTAACCAATCCTGATTTTGAAGACAGTCACATTTATTACAAGATGGATTCTCTTCAAAATGTCAAAACTTACAGAGTTGCCGAAACCGACGGCGTTATCGGAACCAGCGAAACAGCGGTTAATATCTGTCTAAAGTTGATTGGAATTATGGCTTTATTTATGGGATTTATGAGCATTGCCGAAAAAGCGGGCGGAATCAATTTCCTCAGCAGATTAATTCAGCCATTTTTTTCGAAACTCTTTCCGGAAATTCCGAAAAATCATCCGTCTTTCGGGCATATGATGCTGAATTTCAGTGCTAATCTTCTCGGTCTTGATAATGCGGCTACACCTTTCGGACTCAAAGCAATGGAAAGTCTCCAAACTTTGAATCCCGATAAAGACAAAGCCAGCAACGCCCAAATTATGTTTCTCTGTCTTCACGCCAGCGGATTGACATTGATCCCGGTTTCCATTATTGCGATTCGTTCATCCATGGGTTCGGAAACACCGACTGATATTTTTCTGCCTTGTATGATTGCAACTTTTTGTGCAACAATGGCCGCAATGATAATTGTTTCTATCAGACAAAAAATCAATCTTTTCCAACCGATTGTTTTAGCTTATGTTGGCGGGATTTCTGCCATTATCGCATTACTGGTAATTTATCTGATTCAACTGAATAAAGAAGAATTGGATTCTTTCAGCAAAGTGATGAGCAACGGAATTATCCTATTGATTTTCTTCGCGATTGTTCTTGGTGCAGTTTACAAAAAAATCAACATTTTCGATGCATTTATCGATGGTGCGAAAGAAGGTTTTACGGTCTGTGTGAAGATTATCCCATATTTGGTTGGAATGTTAATCGCGATTTCATTGCTAAGAACGAGTGGCGTTTTTGATGTGATTATTGACGGAATGAAATGGGTTGCCAGCGCATCACATCTCGATACAAGATTCGTTGACGGATTGCCGACCGCTTTGATAAAACCATTATCCGGTTCCGGAGCACGCGGTATGATGGTGGATACGATGAAAACTTTTGGAGCCGACAGTTTTCCAGGTAAATTATCCGCCATTTTGCAAGGAAGTTCTGATACAACATTCTATGTTATCGCCGTTTATTTCGGGTCGGTTGGAATCAAAAATACAAGATACACCGTTGGTTCGATGCTTTTGGCAGATTTGGTTGGCGTGATTACTGCGATTGTTTTGGCGTATTTGTTTTTTGGATAACTAATGAAAAATCAAAAAAGAAATATCTTCGAAGAATCGACGGAAATGGTTGGCTGGATACAGGTTTTTCTTTCGCCATTCTTAATCGGTTTCGTTTTAGCAGCGATTATTTATTTCTCATTTGATTCAATTTTTACTACAATCATTTCAATAGTGATTGCCATTATAGGAACATTAGTTGGAATTAAATTTGCCAACAAAATTTACAACTCAAAAGAAGGGACAATTCATTTTGTATCAAGAGTTTCTGCAAGCCCGGAACTTGATGAAGAAGAAAATAAAATTAAAAAATGATTCAGGATAAAGATTTTACTTTAAGATTAATTCGACAATTAACACAAGCCTTAGAAAAACTGCTTCTCGGAAAACCGGAAGAAAGCCTGATGCAAAAAGAGCTAGACTTCGATTCCCTGATGAAAGATATTTTTAAAATTAATTTCAAAGAATTAGCTTCGAAATCAAAAGAAGATGTCATCGAGATTGTAAAAGAAAGAGAATCCAAAGACCACGCAGATTATTATGAGATGCTGGGCAATATTTTTATGTTTCACTATCGATTAGAAGGAACAAAAGATTTTGCAGACAAAGCCAAAACACTCTATGAATTATATCTGCAAACCAGCGGGATTTTCGCTTTGCCAATTATCAATAGAATCAACGAGTTGAATTCAATATTAAAATAAATTAATTTTGACCATTTTAGTAGGATTAAATAAAAAAATTATTCTTTTATTTGTATTTTTGCGCGTTATCGAGTAAGCATTATGATTTTTAAAACTAAAAAAGACACAAAATATACCTATGTAGAAGCAGGCGATGGTCATCCAATGGTGCTTTTGCACGGGTTGATGGGGGGCTTGAGCAACTTCGATAAAATGATTAATTTTTTTTCGGACAAAGGTTATCAGGTCTTTGTTCCGCAATTGCCTATTTATGATTTGCCAATTCTGAATACCAATTTAACATCAATTTCAAAGTTTGTAGCTAAATTCATTAAGGATGTTATCGGGAAACCTGTGACAATTGTCGGGAATTCTATGGGTGGTCATATAGGGCTGATTCTAACAACAACTCGCCCGGAACTAGTGAGAAACCTTGTTTTGACAGGGAGTTCTGGTTTGTATGAAAGGACTTTTGGAGACAGCTTTCCAAGAAAAAGTGACAAAGATTATATCAAAAAGAAAACCCAGGATGTTTTTTATGATCCGATTGTTGCAACTGACGAATTGGTAGATGAGGTTTTTGCAGTTGTAAATGACAGAATGAAAGGCATCAAAACCGTAATGTTGGCGAGAAGTGCTATCAAACATAATATGCTGAATGATCTTCCGAAGATCACTTGTCCAACCTGCATCATCTGGGGAAAACAGGATAATGTAACGCCGCCGGAAGTAGCCGAAGATATGCACAAGTTCATCCCGAATTCTGAGCTGCATTGGATCGACAAATGCGGACACGCAGCAATGATGGAAAAGCCGGATGAGTTCAATGAGATTCTATATGCATGGCTGCAAAAAGTGATGTAGTCAAAAATCAATAAAAACTTTTCAGACCATTAAGAATTTGAATTTTTTAATTTTAAATAAATTTGATTCTTAATGGTTTTTAAATTATAAAAATATGCAGATCAAAACCGCAGAATTTGTAAAAAGCAGCCAAAAATGGCAGGAATGCCCGGAACCAAAAATCCCGGAATACGCATTTATCGGACGTTCCAATGTTGGAAAGTCTTCTCTTATCAATGCGATGATGAATCACAAAGATCTTGCTAAAACTTCGCAGACGCCGGGGAAAACACAGCTCATTAATCATTTTTTAGTGAATGAAAGCTGGTACCTTACGGATTTGCCGGGTTATGGTTACGCCAAAGTTTCCAAAAGTCTGAGGAAGGATTTTGAAAAATTGATTACAAATTATATCCTGAACAGAAAAAACCTGGTTAATCTTTTTGTTTTGGTAGATATCCGTCATAATCCACAGAAAATAGATCTGGAATTCATGCAATGGTGCGGAGAAAGTGGTGTTCCATTTTCCATTGTTTTTACAAAAGCGGATAAACTGAAACCTGGTGCTGCTGAAAAGAATGTAGAGGTTTATAAAAATGAATTGCTGCAGTCCTGGGAAGAACTACCGGATTTGTATATCACTTCTGCAGAGAAAAAGGAAGGCGGCGACCTGATCCTGAATTATATCCAGAAAACCAATGACTTTTTGGAAAAAAACAAAGTGAAATTTGATGAATGATATTGTTTGGAAAATCAAGACTTTTCCGGAGTTTACAGTTGATGAGCTTTATGAGGTGATCAAAGCCAGAGTTGATGTATTTGTTGTTGAGCAAGATTGCCCATATCCCGATTTGGATGGATATGATCAAAAAGCGATTCATCTTTGGGCAGAAAAAAAAGGTGAAGTTTTAGCTTATTGCAGAATCTTCGACAAAGGAATCAAATATCAGGAAACATCAATTGGAAGAGTCATAACAACGGAGAAAGGAAGAGGAACAGGCTTGGGAAAGCAATTGATACAGTATGCTGTAGAAATTATTGAGAACCGTTTGGGAACATCAGAAATCAGGATCTCTGCGCAGGATTATTTGCTAAGATTTTATTCAGGCTTTGGATTTTTGGATACTGGGAAAAAATATTTGGAAGATAATATTCCTCATACTGAGATGTTTAGAAAATAAAAATAGCCCTGAGATATACTCAGGGCTATTTCTGAAAAATGAATGTATTCTTGATTTGTGTTCTTACGGTTATTAATACTCGGCAAAAGTAAATAGATAAAATCATATTCCTTTACGGGAAAACCGTAAAATTCAAAAAATATTATTCTAAATTATTCCAATATTTTTACCGAAAGCAATGAGTTCTTCAGTATTTGCTGCCGCTAAAGATAATTTCATCATATTGATTCTTTTTTCTACGCTGCTTAAGCTGTTAGGATAAATATTCTGTTCTTGTAGCTTTTTAGGTATGTTTTTTTGTAAAATACCATCCGATAATAATTTAAGCAGGGTTATGTCAAAGTTGCTAAACTCTAGAGTGTTAGCGCTTTTTATTGGAAACTTCATATTGTGTGATATATAAGAATTTCCATTGTAAACGGTTTCGATTGCTTTTTTCAACTCACTAGAATCAGAACGTGCTTTTTTTACATAAGCATTAATATTAAGTTCTTTGAACAACAAATCGATTACGCCAACTCTGTGTTCGCCCGAGAAAACAATGATATTAAGTTCCGGACAAATATCACGGCAACATTTTATCAGTTCGCGTCCGTTTTTTATCAACTGTGTTCTATGGTCTTCTTCGAAAGATAAGTCGGTAATTAACAAATCGTAAGGTAATTCATTTTCAAGAGCTTTTTTTATATAAGCCAAAGCATCATCACAATAATAGACATAATCAACATTTGGGATTTTTAATTCTTCCAAAACCTTTTGAACAGAAAAATTACTGCTTTCGTGATCTTCTGCGATCAATATTTTACTGAACATATTTGAGATGTTATTACGATTAATTACTTTTTATTTGGCTCCTGAAGTGGAATATTTCTCCATCCAATAGATACTTTCAGCCCAGTATTGCTGTCTTCAATTTTTATTTTTGCACCAATTTCTCCCAATCGGGTCTTCATATTTCTAAAACCATTTTTTTCTACAACATCTTCAGATAATCCGATACCATTATCAGAATAAAAAACCTGGTATGTATCATTTTCTTTACTGAATTTCAGGACAACCTGAGTCGCACAGCTGTGCTTCTTCATATTCACCAGCAGTTCCCTGATAATCTGGAACAATTCTTCTCGGAAAGTTGGAACCAGATTTTTCCAAAAATCATAATCATTGCCAACGATAATGATTCTGGTGTCATCATTGTCAAAAGAACTGACCAAGGCTAATATCTTCTCGTTAAATTCTTGCCTGGATTGATTGTCATAGGACAAATCTCTCGACTTTTCATACATCAGCTCCAACTTATCCAGGACTTTTTCTTTAGGCAAATCTTTTTGATTTTCTATGATTGCCATCACCTCATAGATTCCGTTGGCAACAACATCGTGTACTCTTTTTGAAAAATCAAGCCGCTGTTCCTGGAGTTTGTTATTGGCTTCCAGTATCAATCTTTCCCGTCTCTTCTTGATCCAGATATAAGTAATGATGACAATAACAATAAAAACAAAAACCAACAGCCAGATCACCAAATTCTGAACCCTGACTTTATATTCATGTTTAGTATGTTCTTTTTGCAGGATCAGATTTTCTATTTTAGCCTTTTCACTTTCATAGCGGATCAGAGCAAATTGATTTTTTGCTTTATTTTGACTGTTTATCAAACTATCCTGGGTTTTGGAGTAGGCATCAAAATATTGCTGAGCCTCTGTTCCATCAGACAATTTAATTAGGTTTTGCAAAGCTTCCAGTTCATCAACAGGATATTTTAGTTTCTTTGCCAGAATCAACATTTTCTTTGCATAGAATTTTGAAGAGTCCGGTTTTTTATTAAGATAATAAGCGGATAAATAAGCATAAGCCGCATCTTTTGTCCAGTCATCATCAATGTTTTGACTTAATTTTTCTGCGGTAATATAATTCTTGACGGGGTTATAATTATGATTCCCAAACCATTTCGATCTGGAGTAGTTAAGAAGAAGTTTTGGGTAATATTCGCTTTTTGGACCAACGCTGTCAATCAATTTATCATATATAGCAACAGCATGCTCATATTTTTTCTGATTATGAAAAAGGATGGCAATGTTATTTTGCAGCATCATTTTATCAATCGGATCTTTTGCAAAAGGTTTTGCTTTTTTATAAAATTGTTCAGCATCATTATAGTTTTTCAAATTGCTGGAAGAGATTCCCAGGTTGTTGTAATTTGAAAAAATAAAACCATGATGAGCGGTGTCTTTTTCTTTAAAGAATTGAGACGCAATAAGACTCGTTTCTATGCATCCAAAATTATCGCCAACGTTTTCCTGGATGAAAGCCATATTAACATAGCTCTTCCCGATACCGAAACTATCGTTTCTTTTCAGAAAAAGATCTTTTCCCTTATTCAGATAAAAGAAAGCGCTGTTCATCCTGTCATTATCCATCAGGACAAAAGCCTTCTCGTAGAAAGGGTTAGGAAGTACTTTGGAAGTTGTCTTTTGTTGATTTTCTTTCTCTGAGCAAGCGATCAAAAGCAACAACAGAAAACCAAAAATCGATTTTTGCAAATTTTACATTTTACCCGAAATTTACTAAAATTCGAAGATTATTGAAATAGATTATGATCAATAATCAATCATATTACCTATTTTTGCTATTCATTTGATTTGAAACAATGTCGATCAGCGTTCTTGAACAATATCTCCCGGAAAATACACTTCCTTTTCTCAAAAAATGGTTTGCGGATTACTTTATACACATAAAGATTACGAAAAACAGAAATAGCAAACTTGGAGATTACCGAAAACTTCCGGACAAATCCCATCAGATCACAGTCAATTCAACATTAGATAAGCAGCTGTTCTTTTTTGTATTAACCCATGAGCTGGCTCATCTTATTGCGTTTGAGAAATTTAATAACAGAATCAGTGCTCATGGTAAGGAATGGAAAGACACGTTTAGGGAAATGTTACTGGAAAGTATTGACATCTACACAGACGATTTGAAACCTATTATCAGGAGATTTTCAAGCAATCCGAAAGCTAACTTTATGGCAAGCCCGGAACTGGTCAGATACTTTCACATTGAAAATCCGGAAGATCAGTTTGCTTTTATTGAAGATTTGTCAGTTAAAGATAATTTTCATTATAAAGGAGATCAGTACGAAATCCTTGAAAAAAAGAAAAAGTTATATCTTTGCATCAATTTGAACAACTCAAAAAAGTACCTTTTCCGCCCATTGGCGAAAGTTGAAAAACTAACACGAGATGAAGAATAATAATTATTGCGTCATAATGGCTGGAGGAATCGGAAGCCGCTTTTGGCCGATGAGCACGCAAAAATTTCCAAAGCAATTTCAGGATATATTAGGAACGGGAAGGACAATGATTCAGCAGACTTTTGACAGAATCAGTCAAATTATTCCTACCGAAAACATTTATGTTATTACCAATCAGGAATATGTAGAATTAACACAACAACAGTTGCCTGATGTCCCTGTTAATAATATTGTTGGAGAGCCGGCTATGAAGAACACTTCGGCTTGTAATCTTTATATGGCAAAGAAAATAGAAGATGTCAATCCTGATGCCAATATTATTGTAATGCCTGCCGATCATTTGATTCTGAAAGAAAAGACATTCCTAGATAAAGTAGAACTAGCCTTTGATTTAGCGACTAAAAATAATTATCTGATTACATTGGGAATTACCCCTACAAGACCAGACACGGGTTATGGATATATACAATTCATTCAGGAGAAAAATGAAAACTTTTCCAAAGTAAAAACATTTACGGAAAAGCCGGATCTGGAGATTGCCAAAAGCTTTATAGAATCCGGAGACTTTCTTTGGAACGCAGGAATCTTTATCTGGAGTGCAAAAAGTATTTTGGCTGCTTTTAAAAAGTATTTGCCAGAGATGACCAATCAGTTTAATACTTGTGAATATAATTGTGAAGCGGAGAAAGAATGTATAGATCTGATTTATCCAACTATAAGTAAAATCTCCATTGATAATGGTATTTTGGAGAAAGCTAATAATGTTTATGTCATTCCTGCCAATCTTGGCTGGAGTGATCTCGGGACTTGGACGTCTGTTTATACCAATGCAGATAAAAATGATGATAATAATGCCATAAGCTCTAAAAATGTGTTGACATACAACTCAAAAGGGAATGTCATTAGAATCAAAAACCAGAATAAGGCTGCGGTTATAGATGGCCTGAAGAATTACATTATTGTTGATACGGAAAAGGCTCTTTTGATTTGTCCTAGAGATAATGATCAGTTAATAAAAGATTATGTTCTGGATCTTAAAAACCTCAAAAAGGGAGAAAGATTTATGTAACTGATAATAAACTTTAAAAATAAAATTAACTCTTTGGTTTTTCCGGAGAGTTTTTTATTTTTAAGGATCAATAAAAACACAAATACAAATGCTTGTTAAAGTCTCAGGAGCTGCCATTCATGGCGTTTCAGCACAAATTATTACCATTGAAGTTAATGTAGATCAAGGCGTTGGGTATCATCTGGTTGGCCTGCCGGATAATGCTATTAAGGAAAGCAGCTATAGGATATCTGCAGCACTTAAGAATTCCGGATTCAAAATTCCGGGTAAGAAAATTACAATCAATATGGCTCCGGCAGATCTGAGGAAAGAAGGTTCTGCTTATGATATGAGTATTGCTTTGGGGATTTTGGCAGCGTCAGATTTGATCAAAGCGGAAAGCTTAGGAGATTATATTATCATGGGAGAATTGTCTCTCGATGGTGGACTACAGCCAATAAAAGGCGTTTTACCTATTGCGATCAAGGCGCGGGAAGTCGGTTTTAAAGGGATAATTCTGCCAAAACAAAATGCAAGAGAAGCGGCTATTGTTAACAATCTTGAAGTTTATGGTGTAGAAAACATCAAACAGGTTATTGATTTCTTTAATGAAGATTTGCCTTTAGAAAAGTTTGAAATCGACACCAGAAAAGAATTTCAGGATAAAATTGATCATTTTCCTTTCGATTTTGATGAAGTGAAAGGTCAGGAAGCGGCCAAGCGGGCAATGGAAGTGGCAGCTGCGGGTGGACACAATATTATTCTGATAGGTTCTCCCGGCAGTGGAAAAACAATGATCGCCAAACGTCTCCCGAGTATTCTTCCGCCTTTAAGCCTTAAAGAGGCTTTGGAAACAACAAAAATACATTCGGTTGCCGGGAAAATGGGAGCAGAAACATCCTTGATGACCATCAGGCCTTTTAGATCGCCACACCACACAATTTCGGATGTAGCTTTGGTAGGCGGCGGTAGCTATCCTCAACCTGGTGAAATTTCTTTAGCTCATAATGGCGTTTTATTTTTAGATGAAATGCCAGAATTCAAAAGAACAGTATTAGAAGTGATGAGACAACCACTGGAAGATCGTGTTGTAACAATTTCCAGAGCAAAGTTTACCATCGAATATCCTGCAAGTTTTATGCTGGTTGCAAGTATGAATCCAAGTCCTAGTGGCTATTTTCCGGATGATCCCAATAATACATCTTCTGCCTTTGAGATGCAGAGATATATGAACAAGTTGTCAGGGCCGCTTTTGGATAGAATTGATATTCATATCGAAGTTTCAAAAGTAGAATATGAACAGTTGGCCGAAAAACGAAAAGGAGAAAGCAGCGTCAAGATCCGTGAAAGAGTAGTGAATGCGAGGAATATACAAACCAAAAGATACGACAGTCTTGACATCAGTTACAATGCTCAAATGGGACCAAAGGAAATTGAAAAATATTGTGAGCTGGACGAATATTCGCAATTATTGATCAAAGCGGCAATGCTGAAACTTAATCTCTCCGCAAGAGCCTACGACAGGATTCTAAAAGTGGCAAGAACAATTGCAGATCTTGAAAATTCTGAGAATATTCAAGGTGATCATATTTCTGAAGCGATACAGTACAGAAGCTTGGATCGGGATTTTTGGAATGCTTAGAACAATCCGCCTTCATTCTGATTCTCGAAAAACGTATCGATTTCTAAGTTTCCGGATTTGGAAGCAGCTACAGCCAGTTGATCGCAAAGCTCGTTTTCAGGATGACCGGCGTGACCTTTGATCCAATGGAATTTAGGTTGATGAAGTTGATATAATTGATAAAATTCTTTCCAGAGATCAGGGTTTTTCACATTTTTCCAGCTGCGTTTGATCCACCCTAAAATCCATTTCTGATTAATCGCATCTGCAACATATTTGCTGTCAGTGAAAATGTAAACATCATTGTCATTCGTTTTCAATTGTTTGAGAGCGACAATAACAGCCATCAGTTCCATACGGTTATTGGTGGTTTTACGGAAGCCTTTGGAAAAGGTCTTCTGATATTTTTTTCCGGGCACACGCATCAGGATCCCATAACCGCCTGGTCCTGGATTTCCGCTACAAGCACCGTCAGTAAAGATTTCGATTTTAAAACTCAAAACTAAAATTTAGAAAGGCATATCATCATCGTCATCGTCATTCATTGCAGAGCCGGATAACTGATTATTATTCGGAATTCCAAATGCTGAATGAGGATCACTTGTAATAGTAATTCTGTCGAAACCAGAAGGTTCATCTTTTTGTCCAAAGTTGGAAGGTGTATATTCGTAATTGGTTCCGAGATCAGCAAACTTACCAATGTTCTTATGGAATGCTAATCGAACATCCGCAGTTGCACCATTTCTGTGCTTGGCGATAATGATTTCTGCCTGATTTTCCGTGCTGGTTTCTGCGCCTTCTTCATCATTATCCCAAACCGCAATTTTATAATATTCTGGTCGGAAGATGAAGGAAACGATATCGGCATCCTGCTCAATGGCTCCGGATTCTCTAAGGTCAGAAAGCATCGGTCTTTTTCCGGGTCTTGTTTCCACGGTTCTGGAAAGCTGAGACAGTGCAATCACGGGAACATTCAGTTCTTTTGCAATTGCTTTAAGTGATCTGGAAATCATTGCAATTTCCTGCTCACGGTTGCCGCCGCCTTTCCCCGAGCTGGCTGTCATCAGCTGGAGATAATCGACCATAATGATTTTCACGCCGTGTTGCATCACGAGTCTTCGACATTTTGCACGGAAATCGAAGATAGAAAGGGAAGGCGTTTCATCAATATAAAGCGGAGCATTTTCCAAAGCTGAAACGTTCGTAAATAACCTTTGCCATTCATCATCGGACATTTGTCCTTTTCTCAATTTTTCTGAGGAAATTCCGGTTTCGGAAGAAATCATCCTGGTAATTAACTGAACTGAAGCCATCTCCAGGGAGAATAATGCCATCGGAATATTGTGATCTACACAAATGTTTCTCGCCATTGAAAGGATGAAAGCGGTTTTCCCCATCGCCGGTCTTGCCGCAATAATGATGAGGTCAGAGTTTTGCCAGCCTCCGGTTTCTTTGTCCAGTGCGGTAAACCCTGACGGAATCCCGGACAGGCCTTCCTTATCTTTTAGCGATTTGATTTTGTCAATCGCTTCTTTTACTAATGAATTGGCTGTGTCGAATCCTTTTTTAATAGTTCCGTTGGTGATTTCGAAGAAAGATTGCTCGGCTTTATCCAGCAATTCGAAAACGTCGGTGGTTTCTTTGTAAGAACTGTCTATAACGTTAGCAGAAACGTTGATCAAAGAACGAAGGATGAATTTTTCAAGGATCACACGCACGTGATATTCGATGTGGGCAGAAGAACTCACACCCATTGTCAGATCGATGATGTAATGATCGCCACCGGCAAGGTTCAGTTTTTCATTTTTTTTCAAATCCTGAATCACCGTCATTAGATCGATTGGCGAATTACTCTCGTACAATTTCAAGATTGATGAAAAAATCGTCTGATGCCTCGGATCGTAAAAAACATCGGGGGTTAACAAATCGATAGAATGGTCAAGACCCTTTCTGTCAATCAAAAAAGTACCGATGACGATTTTCTCAAAATCCAATGCATTGGGCGGCATTTTGCCATCCGAAATAGATAATTCCTTTGCAAAATTACCGTGAATTAAACTCGATAATGTTTCCTTCTCTGCCATTGTACAAAGGTAAAATTTTTTATAAGGTTTCGAAATTTAGTTTTGCTCAAGAAATCCACACGGTATTGTTGATAAATCATTTTTTTTTGTAACAAAATGTACAAAAAGCGAACTTAATATATAGAAAACCTAATAATATTCAGAATTCATTAAATTTAACAAAAAATAAACTTTCATGCTGCAACGATTCATCAGATTAGAATTCAAAAGTTTTTTCCGGTCAAGTTCTCTGGCAGCCAATATTGTCGTTAAGATTTTCCAGCTTCTGGGAGTCTTATACATTCTTGCCATATTTGTTTTTGCTGCGTTCGGTGCATTTTATTATCCGAAAAAAGAATTGCACATCGACCCATTGCCCTTCATTAGCAAGTTTCTCATTTATTGGCTGATAGCAGATTTATTTCTAAGATATTTTTTTCAGCAAATGCCAACACAAAATATAAAACCTTTTCTGACGATGAATATCAGGAAAAGTACGCTAGTCAATTATATGATCAGCAAGACGTTTCTGTCATTTTTTAGTTGGGGCGGACTTTTTATTTATTTGCCGTTGTTAGGAATTTTGCTTTATAATGATTATTCCGTTTTGGGCAGTTTTTCTTGGGTTTTTGCACTGATTATTTTGAGTTTCAGCATCAATCTGATTAATATCCTTCTCAACGGTAAAGATTTAGCCGTTTGGATTATCGGAGGATTTTTGGTCCTTGCTGGCGGATTAGATTATTATAATATCATTGCTTTGTCATCGGCTTCTGAAAAGTTTTTTATGCTTTTCTATAATCATTGGTTCGCGATTGTATTGCCGATTGCACTATTCGTTATTCTCTATATTATTTGTAGAAAATTCATTTATGACAATTTCTATCTCGACAAAGGCTTGGAAATGAAACAGGAAGTCGGGAAAACAGAAAACATCCAGTTTCTTAATAAATATGGCGTTCTCGGCACTTTCATCAACAATGATATCCGAATGATAAAACGAAGCAAGGCTGCAAAATCCATTGCATTGGGAAGTTTTTTGTTCTTGTTTTATGGTTTGCTTTTGTTCAGTTCTCCGGCTTATAAAACAGCTTATATGCAACTGTTTATGGGGCTTTTTGTAACAGGTGGGTTTTTGTTTTTGTTTGGACAGAGAGTTCCGTCTTTCGACAGTTCTTACTATCCGCTGATGATGACACTGAACGTTCCTTACAAAGAATATCTGAAAGCCAAATGGTGGATGATTGTAAGTGCTACTGGCGTCAGTATGGTTTTGGCGGTTGGTTATGCGTCTGTGAGTTGGGATTTGTATTTCACTTTTTTGGCGGCCGGTCTTTACAATGTCGGTGTCAATTCTCAGGTCGTATTGTTGTCGGGCGCATTTAACAAAAATCCGATTGACCTCAATGCGAGAGGAAAAACATTGGGAAAGAAAAATAATTTCAGTTTCAAAAATATCCTACTTCTTTTGCCACAAATGGTTTTGCCAATGGCGGTTTTCGGCGTTTCAAAATATTTTTTCGGAACAACAGTAGCTGTGGCGAGTCTGGGTGTTTTGGGATTGATTGGTTTTTTCCTAAGAGAAAAATTCTTCGATTTCATTGTCAAATTGTATAAAGAAGAAAAATACTCAACCATCAAAGCCTTTAAAGGCAATTAGACTTAAAATTTTGTCTTCGTTAAGTTTTACGCCTTTGTGAACCTTAAAAATGTTTTCAATATTAATAAAAAATCTTTGTGGACTTTGTGTTCAAAAAAACTCTCACTTCTAAAATATAAATAAAATGATAACAATAAATAACCTCTCCAAAGTTTACGAAACCAAAAAAGTCTTATCCATAGAAAACCTCGATTTCCAAAAAGGTCAAACCATTGGTTTGGTTGGAAATAATGGTGCGGGAAAAACCACCTTATTCAGTTTAATTCTGGATTTGATAGAACCAAGCTCTGGATTTGTTTCCATCGATGGCGAAAAAGTAAACGAATCTGAAAGTTGGAAAAACAAAGTCGGAGCATTTATAGATGAAACTTTTCTCATTGGTTATTTGACTCCGGAAGAATATTTTTATTTCTTAGGAGAACTCAGAGGACAAAGCAAAGCGAATGTTGACGAATTCCTGAAAAACTTCACCGATTTCTTCAATGGAGAAATCCTGAATGCCAAAAAATACATCCGCGACCTCTCCAAAGGCAATATGAAAAAAGTCGGAATCATCGGAGCATTAATCGGAACGCCGGCGATTATCATTCTGGATGAGCCTTTCGCAAACCTCGACCCTTCAACCCAAATCAAACTGAAAAACCTCATCAGGGATTGGTCACAAAACTCAGACTCCACATTCCTGATTTCCAGCCACGATTTGGCTCACACCACAGAAGTTTGTGAAAGAATTGTGGTCATCAACAAAGGCGAATTGGTAAGAGATATCCAAACTTCTCCGGAAACACTGAAAGATTTGGAGCAATACTTTGCAGACCAAGTTTCGATAAGTTAAATTTAATTTCTCGCAGATTTAAAATTTCATCTGTTCAATTTGCGAAATAAAGAATTGATTAAAAAACCACAAAAGTCACAAAAGAAAAATAATATCTTTTGTGACTTTTGTGGTTCAATAATTTATTAATGTGAAGAAACTGCTTTCAGGCCAACGATGGAAGCAATCAAGGTAAAAATAAAAAACAAGCGCCAGAATGTTGCAGGCTCTTTAAAGATGAAAATCCCAATCAGAACAGTTCCAACGGCACCGATTCCCGTCCATACAGCATAAGCTGTTCCTAACGGAAGTGTTTGCGTTGCTTTGATGAGCAGAAGCATACTTGCAATCAATGATATTCCGAATCCGGCGTACCAAAGGTAAGATTCAGGGCCCGATGTTTCTTTGGCTTTTGCTAAACAAGATGTAAATCCAACTTCAAAAAGCCCTCCAAGAATTAAAAAAATCCAGTTCATTACTTATCAATTTTAATGATGCAAATTTCCAAATTGAATGCTACGGATTTTTTTACAAATGTTAAAAAATTAATCAGATTTCGCTTCGGATTCTGCTCAGGCTAACTTGTGTGATTCCCAAATAGGAAGCAATGTAACCCAATTGAACTCTTTGAATAATCTCGGGTTGTTTTGTCAAAAGTTCCTCATAACGCTGACTTGCCGTTCTGAATTGTCTGGAAATAAATAATTCTTCCGTTTTTACCAATTCTCTTTCGGCTAATTTTCTTCCCCAATTGGCAATATTGATATCGGTTTCAAATAGCTTTCGCAAAGCATCGATTTTTAATTGATACAAAACACAGTCTTCCAAAAGCTGAATATTTTCATAATTTTGATAATTATCAACATAGCTTTTCATTGGCAAAACCACGTCGCCTTCTTTACCAAACCAAAACGTAAGGTCTTGATTTTCTTGAGGAACAAAAGCTCTTACAATTCCTTTTTTAATAAAATAAACCGTCTTTTCTACTTTTCCGGCTTTGATGATAATGCTATCTTTCGGAAACTCAACTTCTGAAATCAAATTCTTTAAAACTGATTTAGAATTTTCGGGAAGTGTAAAAATTTGGTCAAGAATTGTATCAATATTCATAAGCGAAATTTAATAAAAATAAAAACTCCGAGAATTACCTCGGAGCTTGTCTATTTATCTTTTGTCTGAAAAGTCTATCATCTATTTAAGACTTCCTACCATATCTTCCGGCTTAACCCACTCATCGAATTGTTCAGCAGTTAACAATCCAAGATTAATTGCTTCTTCTTTTAGAGTTGTTCCGTTTTTGTGAGCTGTTTTAGCAATCTTCGCCGCGCTTTCGTAACCGATGTGCGTATTCAACGCTGTTACGAGCATCAGAGATTTGTCAACCAGTTCTTTGATCCTTGGCTCATTTGGCTCAATTCCAACAGCACAATGATCATTGAAAGAAATCATCGCATCTGCTAACAATTGTGCGGACTGCAGGAAGTTCGCTGCCATAACTGGCTTGAAAACATTCAGTTCATAATTTCCTTGTGTTCCTGCAAAAGAGATTGTTGTATCGTTCCCCAAAACCTGTGCACAAACCATAGTAATCGCTTCATTTTGAGTTGGATTCACTTTTCCTGGCATAATAGAAGAACCAGGCTCATTTTCAGGAATGAAAATTTCTCCAATTCCCGAACGTGGACCAGAAGCTAATAGTCTGATATCCTGAGCAATTTTATAAAGAGAAACTGCCAATTGTTTCAACGCACCGTGTGTTTCCACAATTCCGTCATGCGCAGCCAAAGCCTCGAATTTATTCGGAGCTGTTACAAATGGCAAACCTGTAAAATCAGCAATATATTTTGCTACCAAAACGTCATAACCTTTTGGTGTATTTAATCCAGTTCCAACCGCAGTTCCACCAAGAGCCAATTCTTTCAAATGGTCAAGCGTATTGTTGATTGCTTTTTTAGCATAATCCAACTGCGCCACATAACCCGAAAATTCTTGTCCCAAAGTCAAAGGCGTTGCATCCATCAGGTGTGTTCTTCCGATTTTTACAATATTCTGATATTTTTTTGCTTTTTCGTTCAGCGTATTTCTCAGTTTATCCAGAGCTGGCAAAGTCGCTTTTACCACTTTAGTATAAGCTGCGATGTGCATTGCTGTTGGATAAGTATCGTTGGAAGACTGGGATTTGTTCACGTCATCATTCGGATGCACTTCCGTTTTTTCGCCCAATTGTCCGCCACTATTCACGTGAGATTTGTTAGCAACCACCTCGTTCACATTCATATTAGATTGTGTTCCCGAGCCGGTTTGCCAGATTACCAATGGAAATTGGTCATACAATTCTCCAGCAAGAATCTCATCACAAACTTTCCCGATAGCATCTCTTTTTTCATTAGAAAGAACTCCCAATTCTGCATTGGTATAAGCCGCCGCTTTTTTCAGGTAAGCAAATGCATCGATGATTTCGCGCGGCATACTTCCTTCCAGACCAATTTTGAAATTATTTCTGGAACGCTCCGTCTGCGCACCCCAAAATTTATCAGCAGGCACTTGCACTTCGCCCATCGTGTCTTTTTCGATTCTGAAACTCATTATATTTGATTTAAATTTTAAAATTAACCACAAAAGTCACAAAAGCTCATTAAATAAGTTAAAGAAGTATTTTTCCTTGCTAAGTTCTACGGCTTTGCGACCTTAAAAACAGTTTGTTAAATTATAATTCTTTGCGGACTTTGCGTTTAAAATAATCTCGCAAAGGCGATACAATTACAACCTTACGAAAATACTAAAAACTGAAAATTCAGCAAAATGAAAAAAATCAAGCGATAAATTTTGTCAGATTTAATTAAATCTTCTATTTTTGCTTAAAATTATAGCATTATGATGTTATCAGCTTTTTGGCCGTTTTACCAATTCCTTTGGACTGTTTATTTCTTCACAATGATGTTGTGCGGATTCTGGTGTATTTTGATGTTCTTCGGATTCATCGTACCACTTTGGTTAACAGAAGGTGTTGCAGAATACTTTGGTAAAATCAACAAAAACTTTGACCCGGAAAAAGTAAGATACAAGAAATTGTACGAGCAGGAAGGTGTAGAAGTTATCTACCAAAGACCAGCAGGCGAAAGACCAGCGAGTCACGGTCACCACCATTAATTAGGCAATTTTCTTTTCGTGAGAGATTGCACTCAAAGCGAAACAATATATAAGAAATCCATTCTTTCGAGAGTGGATTTTTAATTTTTAACCACAAAGGCACAAAGAGGATTCACAAGGAAAACAATTAATTGCTAACATATAGATAGAGTTGTGTGGTAAATATAATTTGAAAACTTCCGACATCTATCTTCCGCTTCCATCTTAAAACTTAAATCATTATCTTTGCCAACTAAAATTTACCTATGTCTAAGTCATTAATTCCGAAACTGGAAGCGATAAAACAACGATATAATGAGGTTGCAGATCTTATCATCCAACCGGATGTGATCACAGACCAAAAACGATATTCTTCACTTAACAAAGAATACAGCGATCTTGGAAAGATTGTGAAAGTATTCGATGCATATAAAGCGGCGCTTGACACGATTGCAGAGTCTGACGAAATTATCGCAGATGGTTCTGATAAAGAGTTCGTGGAAATGGCGAAACAGGAAAAGTACGAAGCCCAGGACAAGCTTCCGGCTTTTGAAGAAGAGCTGAAATATCTCCTCATTCCGAAAGATCCTGCCGATGACAAGAACATCATCCTGGAAATGCGTGCCGGAACAGGTGGTGACGAGGCGGCGATTTTCGTGGAAGATATGTACAGAATGTATTCCATGTATTTCAAAACTAAAGGTTGGAAGCACGAAATCACTGACTCCAGTGAAGCATCCAAAGGTTATAAGGAATTGATAATGAAAGTGGAAGGCGAAAGCGTTTATGGCATTATGAAATTCGAGTCCGGTGTTCACCGTGTGCAGCGTGTTCCGGAAACCGAATCTCAAGGCCGTGTTCACACATCAGCCATTACGATTGCAGTTTTGCCGGAAGCTGAGGAAGTGGATGTGGAAATCAATCCTGCTGATATCGAGATGCAGACTTCCCGTTCAGGAGGTGCTGGTGGACAGAACGTTAACAAGGTTGAAACTAAGGTTCAGCTGACACACAAACCTTCCGGAATTGTTGTAGTTTGTCAGCAGGCGCGTTCTCAGTTGGCTAACAGAGAATTAGCAATGGAAATGTTGAGAGCAAAATTGTATGACATCAAACTTCAGGAAGTGGTTGGTGATATTGCAGCGCAAAGAAAAACAATGGTTTCTACCGGAGACCGTTCTGCAAAAATCAAAACGTACAATTATCCGCAAGGAAGGGTGACGGATCACAGAATCAACAAATCGATTTACAATCTTGATGCTTATATGAATGGTGATATCCAGGAAATGATGGATGCCGTAATAATGGCGGAAAATGCTGAAAAGCTGAAAGGCGAGGAAGAAGGAATTGCATAGTTATTCTAAATCCATATTATAAATAAAGCTCAATGGAATCTCATTGAGCTTTTTTATTTGATTTTATCAATGCCTCTCAAACCGTTGAAACGGACGCCATATTTCCAGTTGCAATAAGCGAAGAATTGATATAGTCTGTATTCAAAATCGAAACCGTAATTTTCTTTGGGATCATAATCGATGGCCACTTCGTAGAAGTTGGGATTGACACCGGAATAGAAACGGTTATTCCATTCGGTTACGAGCAATTGGTTTCTGGCTTTCAGGCTGCTTTCCGTAAACATTGATTTAGGTTGTGCTCTGGTAGCAACGAAAGTTTCATATTCGGTATCAAAAACCGTAATTTCCCATTCGTCAGCAGAATCGGTCTTTTTCTGAGTGGATAAATTGGGTTTGGAATTATCGGATACTTGTTTTGGATTTGATGCGCAAGACCAAATCAGTCCGGTAATGACAATGATGGCGAAAAGATTTTTCATTTTAATTGTTCATTTACAGTTAATCAAAATAAATGCTTCACATCGGTTTAACATTGAATCGCACGCAGCCCGACTTGAGCGGAGCTCGTTTTTTGTTATTGCGATTGTACCAAATTTCAAAGGATAGCTTTACTTTCTTCGCAATGACAAAAACAGCGGGAGCGGAAGGCGGAAATAGCTGCCATAAAAATAACAAAATTGCTATTCGACGGAGTCAAAAGCTGCCCAAATAAAATTAATAAAAAACCGTTCCAAAATTTGAAACGGCTGATTTATTTTTAAGGTTCTTTTTGCAGGACAACGAAAGCTGGAAAGTGGTCGGAATAACCACCGGTAAACTTGTCGCCGTTCCATGATCGGAATGGATAACCTTTGTAATTGCCTTCTTTTGTAATGAGATAATCCGGTGCATAGATCTCAGCTTTGAAAACTGAATAATCTTTTCTTAACTCGTTATTTGGTGAGTAGAGATTGGCTGAAACGATAATCTGGTCAAACAAATTTGGGGCATCCTGATAGGCCAAAGAAGCAACTCCTTTTTTGTACAAAGGATACATCAGATTAAGGTAATGATTGTCTTCATTAAGGTCTTTTGGGTTGCCAACGGCTTTCAGATAATTTTTCAAACTTGGACTGATAGGATCATCATTGAAGTCTCCCATTGCAAACAACTTAGTTGAAGGATCCAGAGCTTTTACGCTGTCCATCTGCTGTTTAAGAATTGCGGCGGCAGCATTACGTTTTGGAAGAGATGCTGCTTCACCGCCACGTCTGGATGGCCAGTGATTTAAGAAGAACGCAACTTTTTCGTTATCAAGAAAACCGGTCAAAACTACGATATCTCTTGTGTATTCTCTTTTACCGCCTTCTCCGAAGATTTTCACTTCTTTTTTCCAGGATTTGGAAGGGGAGAATCTTCTTTTCTGATAGATGAAAGCGACATCAATACCTCTGTAATCATAAGAGTTGTAATGGACAACTCCGTAATCGTATTTTGCGATAGCTGGTTCTTTAACAAGATCTTCGACAACCTGTCTGTTTTCCACTTCTATAAGACCAACAACAACCGGAGCGGTATTTGTGTAGGCTCTTCCCATTTCGGAAATCACTTTGGCTTCATTTTGCAGTTTTTGTTTATACACGTTATAGGTATAATTTTTACCACTTTTGGGGGTAAACTCTTCCGAACCACCTTGTATTCTAACTACTTTTTTACCAATAAGAGATTCGTCATTCCAAGGACCGGCATAATCTTTCTCGGTAACCTCCAGATATTTTAAAGAATCCAAAGGGACGCTTCTGTGAAAAGCAGGATTGCTTCTGTCTTTTGTTCCGTCTATATAATCTGCTGAACGAACGGTATCCCAAAGGTTTTCTACGTTCAAAAATCCAACAGTTGCAGCACGAACTTGTCTTTTTTGTGCAAACACTAAGGAAATGCTAAAAATAGCGATTACGCTAAATAAATTTTTCATAATATAAAAAATGTAGGGCTACAAAAGTAATTTTTTTTATATACCTGCAAAATAAAAATTTAATGTTTTTAAAAAATGTTTTTTATAACTGCTGAAAAATTAAAATTTTGTTAAAATAAAAATAAAATGTTAAAAAGTTTTAATTATCAAAAATTTATTTACATTTGCCTTCCCGTGTATAACGGACTGTATATTAGAAAAAAAGAGCAAACAAAACCTAATTGATTTATGATTAAAAAATTATCATTAATCTCCTTATTTACAATGCTTCCGGCATCATTTTACTTTGCACAGACTACGGTTTTTGCATACCTGAAAGATGCTGACGGGAAACCGGTGGAAAAAGCACAAGTTAGTTTAAAAGGAGAAGGTAATGATGTTACGGCAGACAAAATTGGTTATTTCCAGTTCGTAGATCTGAAATCCGGACATTATCAAGTTGTGGTATCCAAGCCTAATTTCGAAACCAAAACTTTGGAATTTGACGTTACTACAGAAAAAAGAAAAGATTTGGGGGTCATTACCCTTTATTCTGCATTGACAGGGGCTGATCAAGGTTTGGCAATCCTTGATAACGCCGATGATGAAGGCAGCGGACAAACCTCAACAGTCGGTCTATTGCAATCATCTCAAGATGTTTTCAACAGAATCGCAAGTTTTGACTTAGGCTTTTATTGGTTCAGACCAAGAGGTGTAGATGGTAGAACTTCTGAGAATATGTTGAACGGACTTTCTATGGTAAAATCTGATAATGGTAATGTTGATTTCTCCAATTGGGGAGGTCTTAATGAAATTGTAAGATATCCGGAAATTGCGGCTAATCATTCACCTTCTGAATATGCTTTTGGTGGAGCTAGTGGTGTTATTTATAAAAATACCAAAGCCAGTGAATACAGAAAGGGATTCCAGGCTGTTTACTCAATTACAAATAGAAATTACAGACAAAGGGTTTCTTTGAGATATACTTCCGGAATGTCAAAAAGTGGATGGGCTTTTACTGTAATGGGGGCTAAAAGATGGGCAGAAGAAGGGATTCAGGAAGGAACTTTCTATGATGCTTACGGCACTTATTTAGGCATAGAGAAAAAGTTGAATGATAATCATACGATTACACTAAATGCTTTTGCGTCTCCTTTCAGGAGATCTACTTCCAGCCCAAATACTCAGGAAGTGTATGACTATAGAGGCGTACATTACAACTCATATTGGGGATGGCAAAACGGTGAAAAAAGAAACGAACGTGTTAGAAAAGGTTTCCAACCCGTAATAATGTTACAGGATTTTTGGAAAATTAATAAGAAATCTAACCTTTGGACGTCTGTTTCCTACCAGTTTGGAAAAGATAAGGGATCAAGATTGGATTGGCAGAATGCTCCAAATCCAAGTCCAACATATTATAGAAATCTTCCTAGCTATATTGCCTCTTTAAATCCAGGGGTATTAACTGCCGATCCCAATAATCTTGGATCATTATCTGGAGCATATGATGCATATCAAACAGCAGTCAGCTTGTGGCAAAACGGAGATCCTACTGTTACACAGATAAACTGGGATAGACTATATGCTAAAAATATGGAACAAGCTCCTGTTACGAATTATGGTGTTACAGGAAGAAGGGCTATCTATTTTCAGGTAAATGATGTGAGTGATGATAAAATCTGGAATGCAGCCACACACTATACCTATAATTTTACAGATACCTCGAGGTTTATATTGAATGTTTCTTATCAGAATTATAGATCAGAACTTTATAGAGAAGTTAAAGACCTTTTAGGGGCTGATTTTGTTTACAATAGAGACCCGTTTGCTGCAACCAATAATCCTGGCACTTCCGGATTGTTTAATGAAGGAGAGGAAAATGTCGCTAAAAAAGTAGGAGACAAAATAGGCTATAATTTTATTTTCCGCAGACAGGAAGTTAAAGTTAATCCAGGATTTAAATTTTCTAACGGAGCATTTGATGTTTTTGTTTCGGGAATGTTTGGATATTCCACATCTAACAGAGAAGGTCTTTTCAGACATTATCTTTATGCAGAGTCACTTGGGAAAAGCTCAGATAAAAATTTCTGGAACTATGGTCTTAAAGGACAAATTATATATAAGCTGAACGGAAGAAATTTCTTAATATACAACGGAGCATACTTCTCTCAAGCACCATTCCTAGAAGATATTTTTATTAACCCTAGACTAAATGGTTCAGTTGCACCTAACCTTAAAAATACTATTATCAATGCAAACGATTTGAGTTATGTTGTCAATACACCTTTTTATAAAATCCGCGCGTCAGTATTTTTAGTTGATACGCAAAATGAGACAAGTGTACAAAGATTTTTTGCAGATGGTATACAGCTTACTGATCTTGGAGATACAAGTGGATCTACAGATAGCAATACAGGAGGACAATATGTACAAAGTGCTTTTGTAACTCAAGTAATGTCAAATGTAGAAAAGAGGAATCTTGGTGCAGAGATTGGTATGGATATCAAAATTCTGCCGACACTATCTTTCCAAGGGGCTGCAAGTTATGGGCAATATACTTATAGAAATAATCCTAATGTATATTTCGCATCAGATAATATAGGTATATTCTCCAACGGATTACCTTACACTGAATTTGGTAAAGCTTACATTAAAAATTATAGACAAGGAGGAACACCTCAGACAGCTTTGTCAGCAGGTCTAAGATATAGCTCCCCTAAATATTGGTGGGTAGGAGCCAACTGGAATTTCCTAGACAACAACTACTTAGATCCGTCAGCATTGATCAGATCGGAATCTTTTGTTCAAAACGGGAATTCTGGAACACCTTATTATAATATTGATGAAGACAGATTGAGAGAAATTTTGAGACAAAATAAACTTCCATCTGCTCATTTCTTTAATGCTAATGTTGGAAAATCATGGATTTTCGGTAAGTACTATCTTTTGATTTCTGCTAGTGTTAATAATATATTTGATAATACAAAATATATTACAGGAGGATTTGAACAATCCAGATATGTGAAGTATGATTCTTTTGGAGAAGATTACGATAGAGCTCAAACGCTTTTTGGTCCAAAATATTGGTATACTCAAGGGCGTTCATATTTTGTTAACTTACAGGTTAGATTCTAATAAATTTTAAATAATTCACAATGAAAATAAATAAAACTTTAAAAACCGTATTAATGTCTGCCGTGATTATGGGGACATTTACATCTTGCGTGAAAGAGGATGACTGGAGTACGCCGGAGATTCTTTGTAATAACAGATTCGACGCACCTACTATTTCTATGGCTGATTTTGCTGCCAAAGCGCCAGCGCTTACTGGAACTAATTACTCTGCTGCGACTTATAAAATTCCTACAGATGGACCAGCTATGATTTTTGATGGTTATGTAGTATCGTCTGATGAAAATGGTAACTTCTATAAGACAATCTCTTTTCAGGACAAGATTGAAAATCCTACAATAGGAATGCAGATTGAGATTGACAAATCCTCTAACTATGCAGATTTTCCTGTAGGAGCACATATCAGAATTAAGGCTAACGGACTTGTATTAGGATGGGATAGAGCTACTCTTAAATTAGGTTCAGTTGATCCGACTTATGCGATTGGTAGAATTCCAAGTGTTTTATTAAACAGATATCTTTCAGGCGTTTGTAATGGAAATAATAGATTAGATGTTGTTAACCTAGTTCCAACTGTACTTCCAAATTTACTTAAAGCTTTAGACACTAAATATATTAATACATTAGTTCAAGTTCCTAATGTTCAGTTCGATGAAACGTTAGTTGCTCCAACTCAAAAAACTTATATAGAATATATTGCTGGGGTAGGACAAGATACAGATAGAGCGATAGTAGATAAAGGAAATAATTCAACAGTTTTAAGAAGTTCAGGATTTTCTACATTTGGTTCTCAATTGCTTCCAAAGGAGAGTGGGGATTTGACTTTTGTTGTAAGTAAATACAATGCTAACTGGCAAATGATAATCAGAAGTCTGAATGATGTAAATTTTAAAAACCCAAGATTTTTACCAGGTGCTCCGGACAATCCTTCAGCTTCTGCTGTTAAATTGTTCAATGGTGCAGATTTTGAAAATTGGAATACATTTTTATCAAGTGTAAATAGTTTTGGCCTTAAAAGTTATGCCACTCAAGGGGTTGGACTAGGATTGAATAATACTAATTCTTTACAAATTAAGGGAGTGCCAACAGCTAATGATTACGTCTTTACTTCAATTGCTGCTAGTGGACTTCCAACTGCACCGAAAAGAATTACTTTTTATATAAAAGGTACGGCGACAGGAAAATCTTTATCGTTTAATGTTTACAAAGCATCGGATGACACCAAGTATTATGCATTTAATCTGGGTACTTTTAAAACTGGTGCAATCTTGAATTCTACAGCTGCACAGACTAATCAGTATACAGGATCAATTGATACAAACGGACAATGGAGACTAGTACAACTTACTTTGTCTGATTTAACCGATATTAATATAACTGCAGGCAAAAATGTTTTTGCTCTTAAGACCGGGTCTTCTGGAGTATATGATATTCAAATTGACAATATAACAATTGAATAATAAAAAGAAAGACAAAATAAAAAATCCCGCAACAGCGGGATTTTCTATTTTAAAATATTCCGGAATTCTGCGTTTTCATCTTCCGCCAAAGTTTTCTTCCAAAAAATAAGACAAGAATCAATAAAATAATGGCGAGAATAAAAGCAAGTACAGGCAAAAAAATTGAAAGAATTGACATCAATCCGGCTCCGGCAGTTTCCGTAGTAGCAACCACATTATTCCCAATTCCGGCAGTAGTTGCAGTAGAAGCAGCTCTTGTACCGGCAAATCCAGCTGAAATAGTTGCAGCAGTTCCGCCACCGGCAATCAATGCCAAAGCCCATTGAGGAAAAGTTCCCAATTCCATAAACTGGCTTGCAAAAAGAATAGATCCGGCAATGGTTGCTAACGGAATTGAGATCGTGTCAAGAAAATTGTCAACTACAGGAATATAATAAGCCAGAATTTCAATAACTGTAGCAATACCGGTTGTGATAAGAGTTGGCAATCCAGATAGCCATTCGAAGTTATCGTTCATTGGAATCCACCCAAGATAAGATGCAAGACTAACGGCGAACATCGGTAAAAAAACTCTGAATCCCGAAGCCGCAGCCAGGCCAATGCCAATAAAGGTGCTCAAAACGTAAGGTAAAATATCGCTCATTTGTAATTTGTTTGAGAATAAAATTACAAATTAAAAGCTGATGCTATCCTTTTTTCTTTTTGCAAAGATTAATAAATTGTTTTTCAACATCAGAAAAATGTTCCGGCAAATCTTTAGAAATCCAGAATAACATAGCTAGCGTTTGTTCCCCAAAAGCATCAAAATAAGTAGCTTTATTAAGTCTGTAAGACTCTCTCAAAAGACGTTTGATTCGGTTTCTGTCTACAGCTTTTTTGAAAAATTTCTTAGAAACAGAAACACCTATTTTACAGGATTCGATCGGATACTTTTCTGATGAACTGAAGTAGATGATTCTCATATTTTCTGCAGACAGCCATTTGCCTTTCTTGAACAGAAGGTCGATCTCTGATTTTTTTTTCAGCTTTTCTCGGGAAGGATAACCGTTGATTTTCAAATTGTTATTTTCTTCCGGTTAAATGATTAATGACTTCTGCTGCAGCATACAAACCAAAAATAGCAGGAATAAAGCTGATCGTTCCATAGAATGAACGTTTGAAGTTGGTTCCATCTGTCATTTTAAGGCTGTTTTCGTCCTGTAATTCTGTAGAGAAAACACATCGGAAACCTTTGTTGATTTTCTCTTTTTTCAGACGTTTTCTTACTTGTCTTGCCAAAAGGCAATTGTTGGTTTTACTGATATCACGAACCATCACTTTGCTTGGGTCGGTTTTTCCGCCGGCTCCCATCGAGGAAACGAGTTTTATTTTATGTCGTCGGCAAGTTCTGATGAGTGTCAGTTTAGGAGTCAGAGAATCGATGCAGTCAAGAACATAATCGAATTTTTCTGATTTGATTAATTCTTCCATTCTTTCCGGCTCCAGAAATTCATTGATTTTTGTAAGCTCTAATTTTGGATTGATATCCATTAACCGGTCACCAACCAATTCTACCTTATGCTGGCCAATTGTGGAATGGAGTGCAGGAAGTTGTCTATTAATATTGGTTATATCTACCACATCACCGTCTGCGATGATCATTTTTCCAACACCGGCTCTTGCCAGGAATTCTGCAGCAAAAGATCCAACGCCACCTAATCCAACGACCAAAACTTTAGCATTTTGCAGTTTTTCGATGCCTTCATCTTTAATAAGCAATTCGGTGCGTTCCAACCAAAATTTATCCATAATTAATTACTTTTTGAAGATTTTCCCACATTTGGTTTTTCAGCTCTTCCAGAGAAATACATTTAATTTCCGAAACCTTTTCGTACAATTTTGCAATATCAAAATCGGCATCATCGGTTTCCAAAAACATCTTCTGAACAGGAAAATCTTCAATCAATTTTTGCAAAGATAAGTTATCTAAAGCTGCTTTTCCAAAACTGAGATAAAAGCCGGCATCCAAAAGCTCTTTTGCCGTGTTTTCTTTTTTGTTAAATCCGTGAATAATTAGTGGCACTTTTACTTTTTTAAAATGGAGAATTTGCGAAAATCTGCGGACACAATGGATGATAATAGGTTTTCTAATTTCTTCTGCCCAGGTAATATGATTTTGGAACACTTCGTTTTGAAGTTTTTCATCGATGTCGATTAATCCATCCAAACCACATTCGCCTAGAGCAAGACAGTTTTTTGAAAGAGAAATTTTTTTGATTCTTTCAAAATCGGATTTCCAGTTTTCCGTAATGTCTTTTGGATGTAGACCTGCAGAAAAATTTCCGGATGGGATTTTTTCATTGAGATCTAAGTTGTAGATCCCGATCTTATTATGTTTGTGATGATGAAAATCCAAAAAATCCATAGTCAAAGATATGAATTTAAGGTCTTTTTCGGAACACCGAATTGCTTGCAACAGACCCCTTTAACTTTGCTCAGGATAAACTGCGAATGGATAAAGCTGCCCTAATTATTATGCTGATCATAAAAAGTTAAATTTTGTTAAAATCTGTTGTCGAAACTTATTGTAAATGATGAAAAATAGTTTAATTTTACATTAAATCTTTGGTTGCGAATGAGAAAAAAATTTACTGATAAACAGACAAAAATTCTGGATGTAGCAGAAGAACTGATTGCAAAAAAAGGCTTTGAAGGCACGTCTGTGAGAGATATTTGTTCGAAAGCGAATATCAATGTGGCTATGATTTCTTACTACTTTGGTTCTAAGGAAAAGATGATGTCTTACCTTTATCAGTATCGTGTGCAGAGAACAAAAGAAAGCTTTTCTGAGTTTGCACAGACCATAAAGGAAGGAAAACCCGAAATGCAGATGAAAGAGATTGTGAATTACGTGATCTCTTTGCTTTTCAAATACAGCTATTTTCACGGTTTTGTGACGCAGGAGATGCGTTCTCTGGATAATGTGAAGGATGATCTTTTGGAGTTTTACCAGACTTGTGTCGGCAGATTGGACGAGATCATCAAAAGAGGAATTGTTTCCGGCGTTTTTCATAATGCGCCAAAGTCTGAAGATATCCTGACAATGATTATCGGGTCGACTTTGTTTGTGATCAGGAACAAAAACTTCTATGAGATGTATGTTCCTGCAAACAACGATGTGCAATATATGAAAGAAGCTGAGCAGAAACTGAAGAACAGCACTTTGCTAAGTGTATTTGCTTTGTTGGATTATGACGCGGATTAGTTTTTCTCAAACTTCAGGGCTTCGTTAATATAAAATTCGATTTCTTTTGGTCTGTTTTTGAAGTCTTTTTCCGGGGATTCTTCGTTGCCTAATCTCACAATAATCATATCATATTCCGGGACTATAATAACGTATTGACCATTGAGTCCATGCATATAATAATGGTGGATTTTTGTGTCATAATTAATACGAAGGCCTAAACCATAAGTTCCATTGGAATGTTCAGTCGGCGTTATCATTTGGTCAACAAAATTTTCGTTGATTAACGGGATATTTTCAAATTTCCCTTTATTCAGTAGTAAATATCCAATCTTTGCAAAATCTCTTGCATTGGAATGGATACAGCAAAACGATTTTTCTATCCCAAGATCATCCGTTGTCCATTTCGCATTTTGTTCCATCCCGAGAGGTTTCCACAGTTTTGCAGATGCATAAAAAGACAAAGGCATTTGCACAGCTCTACCAACAGCAAAACCTAAAAGTTGGGGAGCAATTGACTGATATTCGAATTGTTCTCCTGGATTTTGTTTGAATTTGCTTTTGAAAATAATATCGGAAAGGGAAAATCCATAGTATAATTCTGCATTTTGAGAGAGTGGATTTTTGTAATCATTCTTCCAGTCCAATCCTATCTCCATTGAGGCAAGATTCGCTAAGGTTAGATTTTTCCCAAATTTGTCATTTGAAAATTCCTGATAGAATGTAGAAAATGGTTGATTAATGCTTTCTATTCTTCCGTCGTCAATGGCTTTTCCTAATAACAGCGTTGTTATGGTGTTGGCCATCGAAAATGAATTGCTCGGAGTAGCTTTACTATAATTCTCCCAATAATGTTCCTGCAGAATTTTTCCGTGCTGAATGATTAAAAAAGAAACTGATTTTGTTTCCTTAAGATGCTTTTCCAGTTCCGGAGATAATGCCGTTTTGTTATAATTAATATCGAGTGGCCAGGGTTTTGGGTTTCCTCTTGAAATAGTTTTCGATGGGAAGTCTGTTCCGTCATTTAACGTTGGTCCGGTTTCACCTCTTAGATAAGTCAATCTTATTCCACGGAAAAGATAATTGTAGCCGGTTATATATACCGTTAAAATAATTCCGGCAATCATCAATAAAACTATATTCAGAATTTTCTTCGCCATTCAGAGAGATTTATTTGTAAAAATATTTATTTTAATCAAATATTGATAATTTTGTTTGGAATGATTTTCGATTTTCCTGATTTATGAATGATGAATTGAAAAAACAGCAGCTCAAACGATATAAAACCCTCGCCACAGGATTATTTATTCTGATGGCCATTACTTTTGTATTGATGACGATTTTACAAAAAGGAAATCATTCACATTGGATTGGCTATATCAGAGCATTTTCCGAAGCGGCGATGGTTGGTGCTTTGGCGGATTGGTTTGCTGTGACTGCGCTTTTCAATTATCCATTAGGACTTAAAATTCCACACACCAACCTCATCGAAAATTCTAAAGAAAAAATTGGCGATAATCTTGGGAACTTTGTGGTGGATAATTTTCTTTCTCCTCAAAATATCCGTCCTTACATTCAAAAACTAAAAGTTTCGGTTTATGTTGGTGATTGGCTTTCTAAGGATAAAAATCAGAATCTTTTGATTAATGAACTGTCATCAATTCTTAAAGATATTATTAATAAACTCGATGATGAATCTGTTGTGAATTTTATTTCAAATAAAGCGGAGGAAATGACAGATTCTATCCAATTAAATTCTGTCATCGGAAACGGAATCGAATATCTTCTCAATAAAAATGATCATCAAAAAATCATTACCAACCTAAGTTCTCAAATCAAAAAGTATATTCTCGAAAATCAACAAATGATCTCTGAAAGAGTAGGAAAGGAGAGTTTCTTTTTGATTCCCAAATCTGTGGATAATAAAATTGCCGAAAAAATTACAAAAGGTTTAAGCGATTATTTCCTTGAAGTTGAAGAAAATCTTAATCATCCATTACGAGCGGAAATTACCAACAAAATCCTGGATTTTTCAAAAGAACTGAAAGAAGAATCTAAGTGGAAAACGGAGTTTGATTCGATCAAAACGGATTTTCTACAAAGTGATAAGATCAAACAATACTCATCCGATATTTGGCAATCCTTAAAATTATCATTGATGAAAGAATTGTCTGAAGAAGATTCTAAACTAAAATCCTATGTCAAAAAAAATATTGATGAATTTGTTTCTAACCTTCAAAATGATGAAAATTTCCAAAACCGAATTGACAATTGGGTTAGATTGACAGCCTATAAATATATTCTGAAAAACACTCAGAATTTTGGCGAACTCATCAGCACAACTGTCGGAAATTGGGAAGGCAAAGAACTCAGTCGAAAACTGGAATTAGAAGTCGGAAAAGATTTGCAATTTATAAGAATCAACGGAACAATCGTTGGTGGCTTGGTTGGTTTGCTGATTTACACGATTGCGAATTTTATTTAATGAATAAATTATAAAAGTCACAAAAGAATCATCTTAATGATAAACTTAGTTATATAAAATCAAAAAAACTCTTGTGACTTTTGTGGTTCAAAAAAGCCTCCAATTTTCGGAGGCTTCAATTTTTATTTCTTCTCAAGAATTTTCTCGATGATTTTATGAGTAATCATATAAGTTGGTTTTACACCTGTGAGTCCAAGTCCGCCGGAAGATAATGTACTTCCTGTTTCCAATGGATTATCCGATGCATAATAAGCATACATTACAAACAGATCCGGAGAAATGTGATGACGGATTTTGCTCGCCACCTGAATCGCTTTTTGATAATGTGCGCCTTCCATTTCCAGACCGATGGCTTTCCAGGACGTTGTCATAAAGTAAGATAAAATGTCTTTGTTCTGAAGCGATGTTCCCAAAACAGTGATCATCGGTCCTTCGAAAGATTTGATCTCATCATCTACAAAATCAGTTGCCTTTAGAGCATTTTCGAAGACATAATTATCAGCAGTACCTTCAAAGATGTGAGAAGTCGGGATCATAATATCGCCTTTTCCTCCGGTTAAGATCCCGGCTTTACCCATTATCGAAACCGATTTCACTTTCATCATATAGACTTCGCCTTTCACTTCATAAGGTCTTAGTAATTCGTCCATTACCTCAAAAGCCTGTTCTCCAAAAGCGTAATCAAAAACCAGGATCACATCGTCACCTTTATATTTTTGATTGGCGAAAACGGTATTCTTAAGTTCAGTTTTAGCAAGATCGATGATTTGAACATCAATGTTGCTTCCGCTATTGTCATCAATATAGATCATTCCTTCTTTCAGAGCGTGATCCAGTACTTTTTCCTGAAGTTCTTTTTTGTTACTGATGTCAGCAAATAATTTATAATCAACCTCTTTTGTTCCTTTTTTATTAAGAGCATCATTGGCAAAAACCATATTTTTCACAGAGTGCATATTGGCACTGATGATATGAAGCGGTCTCATATGAAGATTGTTTTCCACCAAAACCTGTTTGATCTTATTGGCCCATTTTTCTCCGAAAAGGTGATGTCCAACTCTTTCCTGAAGAATGGCTGAGAAATAGATTTCTCTCTCTCTCAATTCTTTCCAGTCTTCCAGGCTAATCTGACCGAGCCAGTAAATAATCTTGAACAAGCGGTCGGGATTTTTATCATCTCCGAAGTTGTTATAAGCATTAAGTGTTTCATCAAAAGTTCTTCCCAAGAAAGAAGAAAGATGAATCAATGCGACTTCTTTTTCTTTTCTGCTGTATTTTTTCTCACCTTTAGCAACTTCTTCGATGATTTTCCAGATGCGTTTCGGGCGACCTTCGTTATCCAGATCGAAACCGATGTTTCTGATTTTGTCTGCTTCCAGATAAAGGAACGTTAAGTGAGTCAGGATGTCATAAATTTCAGAGCGACCCAAAAGAACTTCGATGTTCATCTGGTGTTCATCTATTCTGTAGCAATTTCTGCGTCTTTTCTTCGGAACGATTGGTTCAAAACTTCCTTTATCGAAGCCTTCGTCGGAAGTTAAATGGATAAAAGAACATTCTTCGATACCTTCCGGAAGACGATCAAGAACATAAAGCAAACCGTCTAGTTCTATCTTATTAGGAACGCTCATACTTCCGTAGATCTCCGGATTGATAATCATTAATAATTTTCTTAATGATTCACCCGACACTCCAGATGGTTTGAAAAATCCTCTATAGAATAAGTGTCTCATAGAGACATATAATCTTTCGATAGCTTCTGTGGTTTCTCTTGCTCTTGAATTTGCCATATATTAAAATTTTTGTAAAAGTCTGCAAAGTTATGAAAATTTATTTAAATCAAAATAAAATATTTAAACATTTGATTTTGAGATTGTTATTGTCTTTTATTGATTGTTATTGCTTTCTTGACAACAGTTTTTAAAGTTAAACTTTCCTGTCTATATTCTAAAATAAATTTTTATTCATGTTTTGATAATAAAAACTAAACATTCTTTTCTCTTTAACTTGTGTTAATGCTGTGAAATTAAGGGGTTGTTGTTGTTTTAAATTTATTTTATTTGAAAGAGTCTATAAATTTTAAGGGGTAAACTAATTTCGAATTATATTTTTTGTAAATTTGCCTCGTTTAAAATAACACACTTTTATGTCAACATTAAGATTTAAAGCCTTAGCCGAGCTTCCATTCAGAAATTACAGAAAAGATAATTTCATAGAAGTTCCTGCAAAACTGTCTGAATTGTTTTGTCAAAATGTATTCTCAGAAGAAACAATGAGAGAATATCTGACTAAAGAAGCGTTCCAATCTATTTTGGACGCCATTAAAAAAGGAACAAAAATCCAGAGACACATTGCAGACCAGGTAGCTGTTGCGATGAAGGATTGGGCTATGTCAAAAGGCGTTACCCACTACACGCACTGGTTTCAACCGTTAACAGGTGCAACTGCTGAGAAGCACGATTCTTTCTTTACACCTATAGAGGGTGGAAGAGCTATCGAGAGATTCAGTGGCGGAATGTTGATTCAACAGGAGCCGGATGCTTCTTCTTTCCCGAATGGTGGAATCAGAAATACATTCGAAGCGAGAGGTTATACCGCTTGGGATCCGACTTCTCCGGCTTTCATTATGGGAACTACACTTTGTATTCCTTCGATTTTCATTTCTTACACTGGTGAGACTTTAGATTATAAGGCGCCATTATTAAGAGCTTTGAACGCGGTTGATGAAGCAGCGACAGATGTTTGTAAATCTTACTTCGATAAAAACGTAACAAAAGTTTCTCCGACACTGGGTTGGGAACAGGAATATTTTCTGGTAGATACAGCTTTGTATCAATCAAGACCGGATTTGGTTTTGACAGGGAAAACTTTACTTGGACATTCTCCGGCGAAAGGACAACAGCTTGATGATCATTATTTCGGTTCGATTCCTACAAGAGTAATGAACTATATGAAGGAATTGGAAATCGAATGTATGAAGTTGGGAATTCCTGTAACAACGCGCCACAATGAGGTTGCTCCAAATCAATTTGAATTGGCGCCAATGTTTGAAGAAGCGAATGTTGCTGTTGATCACAATTCATTATTAATGGATATTATGGCGAGAATTGCTCACAAGCATCACTTCCATATTTTATTTCACGAAAAACCATTTGCCGGTGTCAATGGAAGTGGAAAACATAACAACTGGTCTTTGGGAACTGACACAGGCGAAAACCTTTTGAGTCCGGGTAAAAATCCGAAGAAAAACCTTCAGTTCCTGACGTTCTTTGTGAATACTTTGAAAGCGGTCCACGATTATGCAGATTTGTTGAGAGCATCTATTGCATCTGCGAGCAACGACCACAGATTGGGAGCTAACGAAGCGCCGCCGGCAATCATTTCTGCTTTCATTGGAAGCCAGTTGTTCGGTGTTTTGGAAGAATTGGAAAAAGTTACGGACGGAAAATTATCTCCGGAAGAGAAAACAGAATTAAAACTAAATGTTGTAGGAAAAATCCCTGAAATTCTTTTAGATAATACTGACAGAAACAGAACATCTCCATTTGCATTCACAGGAAACAAATTCGAAATCAGAGCGGTTGGTTCTTCTGCAAACTGTGCGGAAGTAATGACTGTAATGAACGTAATTGCGGCTAAACAATTGAAAACTTTCAAGGCTGAAGTGGATGCTTTGATTGAAACTGGTCTTAAGAAGGATGAAGCCATTTTCAATGTATTAAGAGAATACATCAAGCAATCTAAGAGCATTATGTTCGAAGGTGACGGTTATTCAGACGATTGGGCAAAAGAAGCTAAGAAAAGAGGTCTTAACAACTTGAAAACAACTCCGGAAGCTCTTAAAATGGAATTAGACCAAAAATTCGTTGAGCTTTATGAAGAGTTAGGAATTTACTCACACCGTGAGTTCGAAGCCAGAAACGAAATCAAGCTGGAAAAATACTCAACAGTCATTGATATCGAAGCCAGAGTTTTGGCAGATATCGCAAGAAACCACATTATTCCTGCAGCGCTTAATTATCAAAACAGATTAATTGAGAACGTTAAAGGATTGAAAGAAATTTTCAGCGAGAAAGAATTCAAGACTTTGGCAAAAGAACAATTGAGTTTGATTTCTGATATTTCCGGTAATGTTTCTCAGATCAAAGTTGGTGTTGATAATCTTTTGGCAGCGAAAGAAAAGGCTAAAAATACATCAGGAAGCCAAAAACAAGCAGAGGAATACTGTAACAAAGTTAAGCCTCTTTTTGATAACATCAGAGAGGCATCAGATGCTCTGGAAATGATGGTGGACGACGAGCTGTGGCCGATGACAAAATATAGAGAATTACTCTTCACTAGATAAATATCTACAAAAACGTTAAAGAATCTTAACTAAAAATAAAACCACAAAGTCTAAATAAAGGCTTTGCGGTTTGTTTTTTTTTAACATTCTTAAAAAGACTGTTAAATTATGTTAAACTCAAGAACGCTCAAATTGATTTGAAATGTCCTTTAATGAGTATTGGCTATTTTTGCTATGCAATCACAAAAAACCAACTCAAGTTTAACACAAATAATTAAATATATATGAAGAAAAGAGTTCTAGTTTATATCTTATTTGTGACCACGTTTTTTTCGCTTCAGTCTTGCGTTTCTAACTATGTGGTTTCTAACAATCAAACATACAAAACTGATGCCAAGTTTGCATCATTGGATGTAAACGTAAAACCCGTAACAAACAAATCAAACAATAAAGGACAACAAGTTTTAGCATCTATTGCTAATACCAATGAGGTTATCAAAAGATCTGCGATAGAAAATGCGATCAAATACAGCAACACCATTGACAATATCTTATCTGAAGCTGAAAGTTATCTAGGAACTCCATACAGATTCGGGGGAACTTCCAGAAGCGGAATAGATTGCTCGGCATTCGTGTTATCAGTATTTGGCGCAGCAGCAGGTATGAACTTGCCAAGAGTTGCAGCTCAACAATCTCAAGAAGGAGATTCTGTAGAAAAAACAGAACTTCAGAAAGGAGATCTGGTATTTTTCTCACACAGAGGTAGCAGAATTTCTCACGTGGGAATCGTGGAAGAGGTAACGCCGGAAGGTGAGGTGAAGTTCATTCACGCAGCAACGTCCAAAGGTGTAATGGTTTCTTCTCTGGATGACAGCTATTGGGGACCAAAATTCAAATTCGCTAAGCGAATCGTTAAAGAGAACACATTAAGTGCATTAAATAATTAGAGAGACTGAAAAATATTCAGAAAAAACCTCAGAAATACTTCTGAGGTTTTTTATTTTATAACATATAAAGGGCGATTATCTCGATTTATTTTTTAATAAGTTTGATGTTTTGTGTAGATTTTGAACTTTGAACAGAAACATTATAAATTCCCGGTTTAAGATTCGCGATATCATATTTTTCAGAATTAAGATCTGAAAATTCTTTGATCAATTTTCCTGAAAGATCATAAACTTTTACAGATTCTGGTTTTTCGTTATTTGAGTTTAGCTGAAAGTAGTTGTCTGTAGGGTTAGGATATAGTGTTAAGCTTTTTTTACTAAAATCACTAACTGACATTAATGGGGTAGCTGTTACATTAATATCATCTACACTCAGCAGGTTTCCATTGGTATAGTCGTTTACCCAAGCCAGATAGACAGTTTGCCCTGCATAAGCGGATAAATTAACCGTATATGGTGTTAGCTGACTTGAAATAGGAACATTGGGAGCATGATCTACTGTCTCAATATTAGTGAAAGCTGCTTTTGTAATATTAGTTGTAGAAATTTTTAGTTTGAAACCATCATCGTAAGGGCTTACATCATGAGATCTTGCAAAAAATTCAAGAGAGATTGTAGAGTTTGAAGGTAAGGTTATAGCCGGAGAGATAAGCCATCTGTCTGCCGGTGCTATTGTAGTAAACCATGAAGGCGAGGAGACTACCGTATTTCCACTTTCCGCACTCCACTTAACAATTTCCCAAGCATTGGAAAATAATGCTGCATATGTACCGTAAGGAGTATTTGTGTCATTGTAAAGTGTCCAGTTTGCACCATATAAGTCTGTTACGTTTTCAAAATCTTCTGTATAAACTGATGTTTGCGCGTGGCATATAACTGATGTAAATAGAGCAGAGAATAGAAGTTTTTTCATATCAAATCATTTTTATTATATATAAAGATATGAAAAAAGCCATAGAATTATATATTCTATGGCTATGATATTTTATCTGGAATACTTTTTATTCCTCAGATTTTTCTTCAGTTGTCGGAACAAGTGGAGATTGATCTTTTACTTCTTCTGCCATTTCTTCATCTTCATCATCCATTGCAGCAGCACCTCCTTTCATAGCATTTCTAGACATCTTAACGGCTACGATAACAGCATTGTCCGGGTGCATAAAAGTGTAAGCATCATTTTTAAGAGCCTCAACATAGAATTTGTTACCGATTCTCAATGGTGTTACATCTACAACGATTTCGTCCGGCAAGTTTGCAGGAATCGCTTTTATTTTCAGTTTTCTGAAAGTTTGTCTAAGAACACCACCGGCAACAACACCTCTTGCACGACCAGTAATTCTTACAGGAACTTCCATAATTACCGGCTTATCGTCTGATAATTGATAGAAATCCACATGTAGGATTCTGTCTGTGATTGGGTGAAATTGGATATCCTGAAGAACAGCAGGAATTGTTTGTCCGTCAACCTCAATAGATACCGTGTGTGCTTCAGGAGTATATACCAAACCTTTGAAAGATTTTTCTTCAGTAGAAAAATTCAATGGCTCTTTACCTCCGTAAACAACACAAGGAACTAATTCAGCATCACGTAAAGCTTTTGTAGACTTTTTGCCCACGCTTTCTCTTTTTGTACCTTGAATTGTAATAGATTTCATTATATAATGATTAAAATTTGAGGTTGCAAATATATAATTTTTTTCTTAGATAATGAATTTATCACTAATTGATTTGTGTTCGTGCACGCTATTCATCACATCGGCAAATAAGGATGCGCAGGAAAGCACCTTTATTTTGGAGGATTTATCCATTTTTTGCGGGATAGAATCTGTTACGATAACTTCCAATAATTTAGAATTTTCGATATTTTCATAAGCTTTACCCGAAAGTACACCGTGTGTTGCCATTGCTCTTACAGATCTCGCTCCTTTTTCCATTAAGATATCCGCTGCTTTGCAAAGTGTTCCTGCAGTGTCAATCATATCATCAATAAGAATCACATTTTTATCCTTAACATCCCCAATCAGAAACATCTCTTCAACCACATTGGCTTTTTTTCTTTCTTTATAGCAGATTACGACATCGGCACCCAGATGACCTGCGTAGTTTTTTGCTCTTTTTGCTCCCCCCATATCCGGTGATGCAATGGTAAGATTATCCAGATTAAGTGACTGAATATAGTCCACGAAAATAGTAGAAGCATAAAGATGATCGACAGGAATCTCAAAGAAACCTTGGATCTGATCAGCATGAAGATCCATCGTCATAATTCTCGTCGCTCCTGCAGCCGTCAAAAGATTGGCAACTAGCTTTGCTCCGATTGGTGCTCTAGGCTTATCTTTTCTGTCTTGTCTTGCTAATCCGTAATATGGGATTACAACTGTAATATTCTTTGCAGAAGCTCTTTTGGCCGCATCGATCATTAATAACAATTCCAAAAGATTGTCTGCTGGAGGAAAGGTAGATGCGATAAGAAAAACCCGGCTTCCTCTAACGGATTGTTCCAAAACCGGTTCAAATTCTCCGTCGCTGAAATGCTGAATATTGATTTTTCCCAATGGCTGCCCATAGAACTGAGCAATTTTTTCTGCCAACTCGTGGCTGGTTCTCGTAGAAAACAAATAACTTGCTTGATCTGACATTTTTACTTTTTTGCAAATTTAAAAAATAATGAAAAGTCTCAAAGTCTATTTGTGAACTTTTCATAGATTCTTTTCAGACTGTTCATAACCGAAAGCGTTGTAATACCCATTAACATTGGCGTCAATTAAAATAATTTTCGCTAATATTTCATAAAAAAACCAGAACATCTCTGTTCTGGTCTTAGGTTTTTTATTAACAATACTCTTCGAAAGCGGCCTGAAGATTGGCAGCAATTGCGCCTGCAGGATTACCTTCGATGTGGTGTCTTTCCAGCATATGCACCAACTCGCCATCTTTGAAAAGTGCCACAGCTGGTGAACTAGGCGGGAATGGAGCTAATAATCTTCTGGCTTCTGCTACCGCTTCTGTGTCAAATCCTGCGAAAGCTGTTACCAGATGGTCTGGCTTTTTCTCACCTGTCAAAGAGTACAAAACGCCTGGTCTTGCAGCGCCAGCTGCACAACCACAAACGGAATTGATTACTAAAAGTGTTGTCCCGCTTTGCTTAAGCGCTTCGTCAACTTGTTCTGGTGTTGTAAGGTCTTCAAAACCTTTATCTGTAAGTTCTGCCTTCATTGGCAATACTAAATCTGCTGGATACATATTAAATTTATTTAGGTTAATTCGAATTGCAAATTTAATCAAATAATATTTGCATTATCTGATCAATCATTCTATTAAAATTATACCAAATATCTATTGCGCCATTTTGACTGAATTCCCAAACAAAAACCTTGAATCCGAAAATTCAAGGCTTTAATCAAATCGATATGCAAATTAAGTATATCCAGTTTTTATAATTGATAAAATATAATTGATAAATGATTATCAATTATCGCTTATCAACTATCATTGATGATTTAAGAAAGTAACTTTTTAACCATTTCGGAAATGCTCTTTCCGTCCGATTTTCCGGCTAATGCTTTGGAAGCAACACCCATTACTTTTCCTAAATCTTTAATAGTCTCTGCTCCGGTTTCAGAAATGATTTTCTTGATTTCTGATTCCAGTTCTTCAGCAGATAATTGTTTCGGTAGAAACTTCTCAATGACTTTCATCTGAGCTTCTTCCACGTCAGCAAGGTCTGTTCTTCCCTGAGCCATAAACTGCTCATAAGAATCCTTTCTCTGCTTTATCATTCTTTGCAAAATCGCAATCTCCTGTTCTGCTGAAACTTCGGCTCCTCTGGCTTCGGTTTGTAGTAAAAGAATCTGAGACTTTACTGCTCTCAAAGAGTCCAAAGCTACACGGTCTTTTTCTCTCATCGCCGTTTTGATGGCTTCGCTTATTGTATTTTCTAAACTCATTTTTTCTGTATTAATGTAAAAGGTATAATGTATTTATGATAAAATGTAAAACGCTTATCCAATATCGTTAATACATTCTACAAGAATACATTAGTACAATTCTAGTCAACATCTTTGTTAAGAAAACGGTTTTCTCTCAGTTGCATACTTCCATTATTATCAGACAAATAAGTATTAATATTCTGGTCTGATGCATTAGAACCATCAATATTGATGTTCTTTCTTTTGAAAGCAGGAATGGTTTCAAAAACATTCTCATTATCCAATTGCTGGTAACGGGAATTGAATTCTCTTAGCTTATTTCTTCTTTCCATTGCTTTTGAAGAGTCCGGTGTTTTGTTGAAGAAAGTGAATCCACTTTCAGTTTCATGAACCGGTTCCGGTTTTTTTTCTTCTACAGTTTCTTCCTTAGTTTCCACAGCGAAAGAAAATCTGGTTGGTTCTTCAATTTTTTCCTCAATAATTTCGTTAACGATCTCTTCTCTGATTGGAGTTTCTTCAATTACCGAATCTTTGATTTCAGAAATAACCTGCTTTTCAATTACCGGAAATTCTTCTTCAATCGTAGGTTCGTTGATTGTGAAAGTCACTTCAACAGGCTTTTCAATTACTTCTTCTCTGAAAGACGCTTTTGGCTTTTCCTCAACTTCGAAAGAAAAAGATTGTGCTTCCAAATCTACTTCTTCATAACTCTCCTCCTCGAAAGTGAAAAGGTTGTATTCCTGCTTTTCGTTATTAGAATTATAATCGTTTGAGAAATCCTGGATTTCCTCGTTTTCGATGATTTCGATTTTTGCTTTTGGCTCTTCTACAAGACTTTCTGCAACGGAATTGGTTGGAAAGCCGGAAGTTCCGAAATCTTCATCATCTTCTAACCGAAAAAAATTTTTCCCGGACTGTACTTCAGGTTTTGATTCTTCCTGGAATCTGCTTTTGAACGGCGATTCTCTGTGAGATGAAAGACTTGGTCTGTCTTCCAAAGAATATTTGATCGTTTCAGTAACGCCGGAATGTTTTTTATTATCGTTGGAGAAACCGGTTGCTATGACCAAAACGCTCACTGCATCACCCAATTCCTCATCAGAACCAACTCCAAAAATAATATCAGCCGTGTTTCCGGCTTCCTTTTGGATGTGGTCCATAATCACACCGATCTCGTCCATTGTTACTTCAGTCGCACCGCTTCTGATTAACAATAGAACGTTTTTTGCACCGGTGATTTTGTTATCATTCAATAACGGAGAATCCAATGCTTTTTTAACTGCTTCTTCCGCTTTATTTTCACCGCTAGCAATTCCAGTAGACATCAATGCTGTTCCAGAGTTAGCCAATACAGATTTAGCATCACGGAAGTCAATATTAACATCGAAATAACCGGTAATAACTTCTGCCATTCCTTTTGCAGCATTCGTCAACACTTCATCGGCTTTTGAGAATCCTTGTTTGAAACCAAGATTACCAAATTGTTGTCTTAATTTATCATTATTAATAACAATCAAAGAATCAACATTATTTCTCAATTTTTCCAAACCTAATTCAGCCTGGTCCAATCTTCTTTTTCCTTCAAAACTAAAAGGTACGGTTACGATTCCAACAGTAAGAATCCCCATTTCCTTGGCCACTTTTGCAATCACAGGTGCAGCACCGGTTCCGGTTCCACCGCCCATTCCGGCAGTGATGAAAACCATTTTGGTGTTTTGTCCCATTGATGCTTTGATATCATCAATGCTTTCGATAGCCGCTTTTTCGCCAACTTCCGGGTCAGCACCTGCGCCAAGACCTTCGGTCATTGTTACACCCAACTGAACTTTGTTAGCAACAGGATTGTTATCAAGTGTCTGTGCATCGGTGTTGCAAATCACGAAATCCACGCCATAAATCCCTTTCTCGTACATATGCTTCAAAGCGTTGTTTCCGCCGCCTCCAACACCAATTACTTTAATAATTGAAGAATTGCCTTTTGGTAGGTCAAATGAGAATCCTTGTGTATTATTTATATTGTCCATAGTAGTTATTTTTTATAGTTGATAGTTGATAAATGATAATCGATTTATTATGATTACTATAATCATTTATCAATTATCTTTTATCATTTATGTTTTACTCTTCTACTTCCTCGAAGAATTTTTTCACTTTGTCTAAAATCGACTGACCGAAAGTCGGTTTGTTTCTTTTAGCTTCTTCTTTTGGTTTCACAGTTTCTTCTATTTGCTGAACTTGCTGAGTTTTCTCAACTTCTGCAGTTGGCTGAGCAACTTGTTCTGCCTTAGTTACGGCTTCTTCGATAATTTCTTCTTCTGTTGGAAGGATTTTTTTATCCCTGATTTTAAGACTTTCCATCAATAAACCGATGGATGTTGCAAATTCCGGTCCTTTCAGATATTGGTTTTTATCATTCGCTACATACTCGTTAGCGAAACCAATTCTGCTGTCGAAACCTGTTGTGTAATTCGCTAACTGACGAAGGTTTCTCAGGTTGGAACCACCTCCGGTTAATACGATTCCTGCAATCAGTTTTTTCTTTTGCTCAAAAGCGCCATAACCTTTCAGTTCGGTGTTTACCATTTCCAGAATTTCTTCAACTCTCGCATTGATAATCTGAGCCAAAACCTTCAACGAAATCTCTTTGTCCGGACGACCGTGCAATCCCGGGATTGTCACGTAAGTACTATCTTTTTCCAATTCCGGAACAGACGAACCGAATTTCACTTTCAGTTGTTCTGCATGTTTCTCAATGATTGAACATCCTTCCTTGATATCATCGGTGATAATTCCACCACCGTAAGGAATCACGCAAGTATGACGAATGATGTTGTCTTTGAAAATCGCGATATCCGTAGTTCCACCACCAATATCAACAATCGCAACACCAGCTTCTTTTTCTTCTTTTGTAAGAACAGCTTCAGACGAAGCCAAAGGCTCCAATGTCAAAGCTTCCATTTCCAGACCAGCTTCGCGAACACATCTTGCGATATTTCTGATAGAACCCATTTGTCCCACAACAACATGGAAATTGGCTTCCAATCTTTTGCCGTGCATTCCAATTGGTTCCTGGATTTCGCCTTCAGAATCCACTTTGTATTCCTGAGGCAAAACGTGGATGATTTCTTCGCCAGGCAACATCACCAATTTCTTCACCTGGTCTTTTAGTTTCTCGATATCATCTTCCGTGATGTATCTATCCGGATGCTCTCTCATGATGTAATCCGAATGCTGGAGAGAACGGATATGTTTTCCTGCAATCCCGACAGTTACCTTGTGGATAGGAACGCCAGCGCTGGATTGCGCTTCTGCAACTGCAGTTTTGATGGAATTGATAGTTTGGGAAATGTTGTTCACGATTCCTTTGTGAACACCAAGACTTTTAGCCTTCCCAACGCCCAGGATTTCGATTTTCCCGTGAGCGTTACGTCTTCCGACAATGGCGACAATTTTAGTTGTCCCAATGTCCAGACCTACTGAATACTCTTGATTTTCCATTATATGCTCGATTTGATTTTTTATTCTACTACTACTTTTGCTTTTTTCTTTTTGTCAGAAGTTGGTTTGGATGTTGTTTCCTTTTTCTTTTCCGAAGTTTTTTTCGGTTCAGATTTCTTCTCTACTTTTTTGGGTTTCGAAGGTTCTTTTTTGACTTCTGATTTCTTAGGTTCCGCTTTTTTAGTTTCTGTTTTTGCCGGAACCGATGCTAAAAGTTGCGTCGGTTTTTCTTCCGGTTTTGTAATTTCAATTTTTGGTGCATTTCTCAGAATACTGTCGTTTTCTTTGAAATAAGGATTCAGTGTGGTTACAATCTGATTATTGTATTTAACCGAAATCTTTTTGTACTTCTGAGGATTCTGATAAACCAGATATTTCTCTACAAAAGTTTTAAATCCTCTAACCTTAAAATCAATATTATCTAAATCTCCAATCTCAACTTTGTAATTTCCATCGCTTGTCAGAAGATTATAATTGTCTTTTTCTTTTTTGATCCCGATGAAATATTTTTTACTGAAATCATCTTTGTCAATTTTCTCAATCAGCTTTCCGAGTTCCTGATATTCCGAAGCATCAACATCGCCCATCACCAGCATACACGGATAAGAAAAGTTTCTCGAAATCGGGAATTCTACACCTTTTTCATCCACATAAAAATCCTTTCCATTTTTATTCAGCCTGAAAATCGGAATGCGTTGTTTGATATCAACATTCAGATTTCCGTTCAAATTCATATAAACATTGGCACTGTCAACAAACGGAATCTCATTAATCTTTTTCTCCAATTCCGGAATCTTAACATCGCCAATCTTTTTTGTAGGATTAAATTGCTTTACCAAATCCTTGATGTCCTTTTCATCCACAAAATAAACCGGCGTTTTGGTCTGGTTCATATTAATCGATACATTCTCCATCTTGGCGTTGTTGAAACGCTTTAACGAGAAACTGAGCAGAAATCCAAAAAGGACGACTGTTACGAGTATCTTCAATATTCTCCATTTGTTTTTCATATTAATTTTTGTATTGACGTATTAATGTAAAATGTACCAATGATTTTAAAAATCGTAAATACATTAATACGTTTTACATTTTACAAACTTTGCATCCATTCCATAATCGGGTCATAAAGTGTATCAATATTTCCCGCTCCGACTGTCAATAAAATATCAAAATCTTTCTCTTTTATCTTTTCAAAAGTCTCCTGTAATGTGCAGACTTCTTTGTTGTCTGTTTCGATTTTTTCGGCTAACCAACTTGATGTGATGCCTTCAAAATTTTCCTGAAGTTCTCTCGCAGGATAAATATCTAACAACAACAAATCATCTCCGTTTTCCAGACTTCTCGCAAAATCTTCTGCAAAATCTCTTGTTCTGCTAAAAAGATGCGGTTGAAAAACCACCAGCAATTTCTTGGTTGGATAAAATGTTTTTATCGAACCAATCACTGCGTTCAGTTCTGTTGGATGATGCGCATAATCATCGATATAAATCTTTCCGTTATCAAAAATATGTTTCGTATATCTTCTTTTGATGCCTTTAAAATTGGCAATTGCTTTTTTCAAAGTCTCGAAACCAACACCTAAATTGCTCAGAATCGCCAAAGCAACCGTTGCATTTTCAACATTGTGGATTCCCGGAATTTCCCAGACAAAATCTTCAACCTCCTGCGTTGGCGTATGAAAATCGAAATAGATTTTATCATGTTCCATTCTCAGGTTATCGGAATAATAATCCGCCTCCTCATTCACAGCATAAGTTTTGTGTCCTCTTCCGATCGCAATTCCTTTTCTCACAAATAACTGATTATCATTTGGAACTAAAGCAGCGAATTGACGGAAACCATCTTCAATCTGAACTCTATCACCATAAATATCCAAATGGTCTGCATCAATTGATGTTACAACCGCCCAATCCGGAGAAAGGTTCAGGAAACTTCTGTCATATTCATCAGCTTCGACCACGGAAAATTGGTTGCCGTTGTAATCGAAATTGGATTTGAAATTTTCGGAGATCCCGCCTAAAAATGCGGACGACGGAAGATTCGCTTCTTTGCACAAATGCGCAATCAATGTAGAAGTTGTTGTCTTTCCGTGAGTTCCAGCAACGGCGATGCAATCTGTATTTTCTGTAATCAATCCCAAAACTTTCGCGCGTTTCAGAATCTCAAAACTTTCACTTGCGAAGTAATCCAGAATTCCCAATTTCTTAATTGCAGGCGTATAAATAACCAATGTGGTTTCTTTATCCAACGCCACAATTTTCTCATCAATTACATCTTCAAACGTAATATCAATGCCTTCAAAACCGATTTGAGCCGTCAGTTTTGTTGGTGTTTTGTCATAGCCCAAAACATTTTTGCCGTTGGCGTGAAAATACCTCGCCAGCGCACTCATTCCAATCCCACCGATGCCGATGAAATAGAAGTTTTGATATTTATTTAAGATGTTCATTTTTTCTTTTTTCTAACTATTTTTGGATCAAGAATAGTTTTTTTATCATTTGTTTGTATTAATTTCTTATCACGTCAAGAATCTCATCCACAATACCTTCCGCAGCTCTTGGCTTTGCAAAAAATTCCAGATTAGCTGACATCTCCTTTCTAACATTTTCATTTTCACAGATTTCTGAAAGCGTGCTCCAGAATTTGTCTTTCATTTCAGAATCTTTTACCATTCTTGCCGCATTTTTCTCAACCAGAGTCAAAGCATTTTTAGTTTGATGGTCCTCCGCCGCAAAAGGAAAAGGGACCAATAAAACCGGCTTTTCAGCAACTGCCAATTCTGAAATCGCAATTGCACCAGCTCTGGAAACAATCACATCCGCTGCGGAATAAGCCAAAGCCATATCGGAGATGAATTCTTTAATTTGAATTCCAGACGCTTCGATTCCGCTCATCGTGACATCGCTTATAATTTGCTGGTAGTCAGTTTTTCCGGTTTGCCAGATTAACTGATAACCTTTTTCTTTAAGTTTTTCAAAATTATCTTTCCAGCCGTTGTTCAGAGTTCTGGAGCCGAGTGAACCGCCAACTGAAAGAATCGTTAATTTATTTTTATCTAGGCCTAATTTTTCTTTAGCTAAATCTTTATCAATCAAATCCGTGGTGATATTCTGACGGATTGGATTTCCTAAGAAATAAGTTTTCGTTCCGTGGAAAAATTTCTCCATATCCGGATAGGCTGTGAAAACGGCTTTCGCTTTTTTAGCATTGAAAATATTGGTTTTTCCCGGCAAAGAATTCTGCTCCTGAATAAAAGTCGGAATTCCCATTTTCGCAGCAATGTACAAAGCAGGTCCGCTTGCAAAACCACCAGTTCCAACCGCAAAATCCGGTTTGAAATTTTTAATGATTTTCTTAGCCTTAATCAAACTGGAAATGATTTTAAATGGAAGCCCGATATTCTTCATAAGATTTCCTCTGTCGAATCCGGCGATATTCAATCCTTCGATTTTGAATCCGGCTTGAGGAACCTTTTCCATTTCCATTTTTCCATTCGCACCAATGAACAAAAACTCTGCATCGGGAAACCGTTTCTGGATTTCCTGAGCAATCGCAACCGCCGGAAAGATGTGTCCACCTGTTCCGCCGCCGCTCATTAATATTTTTAGTTTTCTGCTCATGTTTTTTATAATTGATAGAGATAATTGATGATTTATAAATTATCGTTCATCATTTATTTTTTATGCGATATCATTTATTTCTTCAATACTTTGTCTTTTACCCAGACCTTCTTCATCAAAAACCTGAATTCTGGAACTTACATTCAGGATAATTCCTAGCTGAATATAGGTTACCAACATCGATGTTCCTCCGTAACTTATTAATGGGAGAGGCTGACCTGTTACGGGAATCAGATTTACGGCCACGGCGATATTCACCGATAATTGAACAAAAATCATCAGTCCAATCGCAAGAACCAGCAGCGACCCGAAAAAAGCAGGCATTTTACTGGCAATCATTACAATCCGGATAATCATTATCATATAAAGACTAATCAGAACAAAGGCTCCAATCCAACCGTATTCTTCCACAATGATTGCGAAAATAAAATCTGAAACCGATTGGGGTAACGTCTGTTTCAAAGCACTTTTTCCTGGTCCGATTCCGTTGAATCCGCCGTGAACAATCGCTGCTTTCGCCTGCATCACCTGATAGTTTTTTGCTTTGATACTTTCGTCTTCAACATCAGCTGTTTTCTTGGAACTCGTGAAGGTTTCGATACGGCTCATCCAAGTATGAACACGGTTTCCTCCGATTAAATTCGTATTCAATGCAATGACTAAAAACATCACAACGAAAACTACGGCAACCGAGATAAATCCCGCTACATATTGCCAAGCCAATTGCCCTATAATTAGAATGATAATCGATACCATCATAATCATCAAAGCTGTAGAACCGTTGTCTTTTGCAACCAATCCGAATACAATCAGAATTGGTCCGAAGATGTAAATGATGTTCTCAATCGGAACTCTTTCCCTTTTGATTTTCTTAGTGAGATATCGGCACAGATAAATAATCAGCATCAAATAAGCGAATGACGATGGCTGAAAAGAAATCGGTGTTCCTGGGATTTTCAACCAACGCGATGCACTTGCACCTTCGATCTTTTGTCCTGTGAACATTGTAATCAACAACAGTCCAATCGTGAACAAAAGCAGAATGGAACTCAATTTCCCGATGTATTCGTACTTGACCGTTCCTACGAAACGCATAATTCCCAAACCAATGAATACAAAAATGATATGCTTGAAAACGTGACCTGTTGTGGTCCCGTTGTTCACAATATATTCCAGATTCGAACTTGCAGAATAAACCGGAAACACAGAAAGGAAGGATATCAAAATGATAACCGACCAAAGAACCTTGTCGCCTTTCAATAGCTCGAATTTGTTTTCTGTAGTTTGGTTTTCCATAAATTATCGGATAGTCCTTTCTGTTATCTTTTCGTCGTAATTTTTGATTAATTTATCGACCATTTCTTCATTTATATTTCCTTCTGTATTTAAAACCTTATTTTTTAGCAACCACTCTATATAACCTTTCCAAGATTTATCTTGTTTAATCTCTAATGATTTTCCAAGGGATATAAATTTTATCTGTGTATAATCATCATCAAAATAGCGAGGCGTTTCATTATCATTTTTTTTGATAAATAAAATTTCATCATTAGATTGCAAATCATAAAAATGAATTTGATATACACCAAAATCTTCTCTTTCGTATGAGAAAACTTCTTTACTATCGATAGATAATTTTTTATCTTTCATCTTTACTTCTTGTGAAAATGAAAGTATTCCTAAGAAAAATAGGAAACTAAATAATAGTTTTTTCATAATTTGAATTCTAATTCTTAATTGTCAATTCTTCTAAAACTTCCTTTTTGAATTGATTTCCTCGGTCTTCATAACCATTAAATAAATCAAAACTAGCGCAACAAGGTGATAACAAAACCACATCTCCTTTTTCTGCAATCGATTTAGAAACTTCTACTGCTTTCTGCATACTCGAAGTATCATAAATCTCGGTTTTTTTGTCTTTAAAGAAATCGATAATCTTAGAATTATCAATTCCCAAGCAAACTATTGCTTTTACTTTTCTCTTAACCAATTCTTCGATTTCGGTATAATCGTTGCCTTTGTCTTTTCCACCTACAATCCAAACCACCGGCTGCTTCATACTTTCCAAAGCGAAATAAGTGGCATTGACGTTGGTTGCCTTGCTGTCATTGATGAACTTGATACCTCTGATTTCAGCCACGGGTTCCAATCTGTGTTCAACCGCCTGGAATGTCATTAAGGAATGCCTGATGCTTTCATTGCTGATTTCCAGTAACTTTCCGGCAATACTCGCTGCTAAGCTGTTTGCTACATTATGTTTTCCGACCAATGATAATTCATCGATATTCATTGTGAATCCTTCATTGATGTTGACCACAAAATTTTCATCAATCGAGAAAGCGCCTTTTTCCAATCTTTCATTTAAAGAAAAAGGAACTTTGGTCACTTTCAAATCCAGTTTTTCCAGAATCGATTTGCTCATTTCGTCATCCTTATTGTAGATGAAAAAATTGTTAGCCTCCTGATTTTCAGCAATTCTGAACTTAGCCAATGCATATTCTTCATAATTGTAATTATACTGGTCAAGGTGATCCTTAGACAAATTCAATAACAATGAAATATAAGGTCTGAAATTCTGAATGTCATCCAACTGGAAACTACTTACTTCCAATACGTAATAATCAAAATTCTCCTCAGCCACCTGTTTCGCAAAGCTCTTTCCGATGTTTCCGCCCAATCCAACATTGAAACCGTCTTCTTTCAGGATGTAATAGATTAAAGACGTTGTCGTCGTTTTCCCGTTACTTCCTGTAATCGCAATGATTTTTGCATTGGTAAATTCCGACGCAAATTCAATCTCAGAAGATAGCCGGATTCCTTTCTCCTGAATCTTCTGAACCATTTCGGCTTTCTTTGGAATTCCGGGGCTTTTGATGACCCAATCGGCATTCAGGATTTTTTCTTCGGTGTGTGTCCCATCTTCATAGTCAATCTCAAGCTCGTCCAATTCTTTTTTGTAATTCTCACGGATAGTTCCCATATCCGAAAGAAAGACATCAAAGCCTTTGGCTTTTGCCAAATACGCAGCACCAACGCCGCTTTCGCCTCCTCCAAGTATTACTACTCTCATTTATGATTATTAGTTTTTATCTAGTTTTTAAAGTAATTAAACAAATAATTGCCAGCATTACACCTAAAATGATCATTCGGTTTACGATTTTGCTCTCGTGGAATCCTTCTTTCTGATAATGGTGATGTAATGGAGACATCTTGAATAATCTATTGTTTTGAGCATATTCCAGCCCGTGTTTTCTTTTTCTGTACTTGAAAACCCAAACCTGCAGAATCACAGATAAAAGTTCTATCAAGAAGACTCCGCATAAAACCGGAATCAATAATTCTTTTCTAAGGATAATTGCTAAAACCGCAATTACTCCGCCCAGCATCAGACTTCCCGTATCACCCATAAAAACCTGTGCAGGATAAGTGTTGTACCAAAAAAAACCGATAACAGCACCAACCAAAGCGAGGGCAAAAATCGTAGTTTCTCCCATATGCGGAAGGAACATAATGTTCAAATAATCAGCGAAAATCATATTTCCCGAAACATAGGCGAAAAATGCCAAAGTCAACAAAATCACAACACTTGTTCCTGCAGCCAAACCATCGATTCCATCAGTAATATTCGCTCCGTTGGAAACAGCCGTTACAATAAAAATAACAATAGGAATGAAAACGATCCAAGCCCATTCGTGTGCTTTTGCATCGTCCATCCAGAACAAAATCCCACTGTAATCGAACTCATTATTCTTTGTAAAAGGGACTGTAGAAACCGGAATTTTCTCGTCCGGCATAAAGTTCTGTTCTACATTATTTCTGTTGATAACAGTTGCATCAGCATACTTTCTCTTAACCTCAACATCAGGATGGAAATACATTGTAACACCGACAATTAAACCCAAACCAACCTGTCCGATTACTTTGAATTTCCCGCTCAATCCGTCTTTATTTTTCTTAACTTTTTTGAGATAATCGTCCAGAAAACCGATGGCTCCCATCCACAAAACCGAAATGATCAAAAGAACGATGTAAACATTGGTGATTCTGGTAAACAACAAAACCGGAATGATAGTAGCCAAAATGATAATCAAACCACCCATTGTCGGTGTTCCTTCCTTCTGTTTTTGTCCCTCCAGACCAAGATCTCTCACCAATTCTCCCATCTGCTTTCTTCTTAGGAAATTGATGATTCTTTTCCCGTAAGCCATTGCAATGATGAGCGAAAACAAAACTGCCATCGCTGCGCGGAACGAAATGTATTTGAACAAGTTCATTCCTGGAATGTGAATCCCATGGGCAGTTAAATATTCATATAGATAATATAGCATATAGATCTATTTTCCCATTAATTGTAATAATTCCCTAATCGTTTCTTTGTCATCAAAATGATGTTTCACACCATTGATTTCCTGATATGTCTCGTGACCTTTCCCGGCTACCAGAACAATATCTTTTGGCTCAGCAAATTTGATGGCCATTTTTATCGCTTCCCTTCTGTCAGGAATCGAAGTATATTTGCTGAAGTTCTGTGGCTGAACACCAGCTTCTATTTCTTTGATAATCTGTATCGGATCTTCCGTTCTTGGATTGTCCGAAGTGATGATTGCCAAAGTCGATTTTTTTGTAGCAATGTCTCCCATTTCCGGACGTTTGGTTTTGTCTCTGTCTCCTCCGCATCCGAAAACACAAATCAGTCTTTCGTTTTTGGTTCTGATTTCGTTGATGCTATCCAACACATTTTCCAATGCATCCGGTGTATGCGAATAATCGACCACAAAGAAAATTCCGCTGTCGGATTTTATCGTTTCGAATCTTCCGTTCACTCTTTGAAGTTTTGAAATTGCCTGAAGAACTTCTGTTTCGTCCATTCCTAGTTCCAAAGCGATTCCGTAAGCTAGTAACAAATTATAAGCGTTGAATTTTCCTGTCAATGTTGTCCAGAATTCTTTGTTATTAAAATTCAGCAACATGCCGTTGAAGTCCACTTCCAAAACTTTTCCGTGGAAATCTGCCATTGTTTTCAAAGCAAATGTCTTCTTTTTCGCTTTGGTATTTTGTAACATTACCAATCCGTTTTTGTCATCAGCATTCGTAATTGCAACCGCTGAATCTTCCAACTCGTCAAAGAATCTCTTCTTAGCGTAGATATAATTTTGGAAAGTCTTGTGATAATCCAAATGGTCATGCGTGATATTCGTAAAACCAGCAATTTTAAAATGCAAACCTTCGATTCTATCTTGGGAAATTCCGTGAGAACTTACTTCCATAAAGGCATATTCACATCCGATTTCAACAGCTTTTGCCAACATTTGATTCAATCGAATTACGTCTGGCGTTGTGTGTGTAGAAGGAATAATTTCGTCTCCGATTCTGTATTCAACGGTAGAAATCAAAGCAGATTGATAACCCAGATTTTTGAAGATATCAAATAATAAGGTTGTTACCGAAGTTTTTCCATTGGTTCCTGTAACGCCAATAAGATTCAATTTTTGAGAAGGATTTCCATAAAAATTAGAAGCCAAATGCCCTAAAGTTTTGGAAGAATTTTGAACTTTAATATAAGTTACCGCATCATTAATGTCCGCAGGCAATTCTTCACAAACGATCACTTTCGCTCCTTTCTCGATGCTTTGATTAATGTAAGAATGTCCGTCTGAAATGGTCCCTTTCAATGCAACATACAAAGAATTTTCAGCAACTTTTCTGCTGTCAAAAACCAATTCCGAAACTTCTCTTTCAAGAGTTCCGATGGTTTCCAGAGTCTGGATTCTTTGTAATAAGTTTTTTAAAATCATATATATAAGCTTTCGCTTTAATTTTTAGTTTTGTAGATTCAAATAAATCTTTTGGTTTTTTCCAATGATTGCACCTTCTGCTGGAAATTGTCCCGTGATTTTTCCCACACCTTTATAATCTACTCTATAGCCTAGATTTTCAAGCTGTGGAATTACATTCTTGCCAATCATCCCCACCAGATTTGGCATTGAATCTCTTGTGACATTTACCTTTATGTTTGGCGTTGTCATTTTATTAAGGTTAACTTTACGTTCAACCAAAAGTTCTTTTTCAACATTCAACGGGGTTTTGAGAAAAGTTTTTCCTGCAATTTCCTTAAAAACAGGCGCTGAAACTGTTCCTCCATAAAAACCTTTTGATGTATCAGGCTGATTGACAACTACGATACAGGTATATTTCGGATTATCCGCCGGATAAAATCCTGCAAAAGAGGCCTGATATTTCATCGGTCCGTCTTTCTTCCAATATTCGAATCTGGCTGTTCCTGTTTTTCCTGCAATTTTGAGATTGGGTGTATAAATACTCTTTGCAGTCCCTTTTTCAACAGCTTTTGTCAATGCACTTGTCATCATTTCAATTGCTTTATCGGACGCCATTTTTTTAACCATGACTTCCGGTTTTGCTTCATAAAGGATTTTACCGTCTTTCATTATTTTATCTATGAAAAGAGGCTTCACCATTTTACCTTTATTTGCAATTCCATTATAAAAAGTTACCAGTTGTAAAAGAGGAAATCTTGACGAATATCCATAAGCCAAAGATGCCAATGTCGCCTTGTTCCAACGTTTGCTTTGTGGTGTCTGAATAGACGGTTTAGCAATTCCCGGAAGTTCGATTTGCATTTTGTCGAACATTTTCCATTTTTTAAGATGATCTATAAACACTTCCGGTTTATCTGCGTAATGCTGTGTGATAATCTTAGCGGCACCAACGTTGCTGGATTTGGCCAAAACATCACTCACGTCATAAGTTCCGCCGCCATGACCGTCCGTGATTCTTTGTCCGGCATAGGTCCAGATTCCGTTTCCGATATTGACTTTAGTATTTTCGTCTATAAATCCGTCATCCATCGCTGCCAAAAGCGAAACCGTTTTGAAAGTAGAGCCAGGTTCCTGAGCATCTTTCACAGTATAGTTATAAGCATCAACATAAATTCCCGGCTCGGTTCTTCTAAGGTTAACCATAGCACGAATTTTTCCGGTTTCGGTTTCCATTACGACAACACAACCGTGATCTGCATCAAATTTTATTAACTGATTTTCTAACGCTGAATGAGCAATATCCTGAATTCTCAAATCCAAAGTGGTGTAAACATCCTGACCGTCAATAGGTTCTTTAACCTTCCAGTAATCAATTGGTTTCCATTGTGCTGAATTGATTCTTTGCTCCAGTCTTTTTCCGTCGATCCCTGTTAAAAATCTACTGAAAGCACCTTCCAAACCGGATTTTGATTCGCCATTATCCGCTCCGATGGTTCCGGCTCCGATTTGGGTTGTTGCCAATTCTCTTCGGAAATTTCTTTCTACGATGAAACCGCCTTTATTTTTACCTTTTTTGAAAATCGGAAACTCACGGATTCTATCATACTCATCGAAGTCCAAACCTTTCGCTAAAAGATAATATTGATTATTTTTCTTGTTTTGTGCGTCTAGTTTCGCTCTGAAATAACTTCTCGGCTTATCGAACATTTTGCTAAGAGAATCTGTCAAAGCACCAATATTATTGGAGTAAATCGTATCTCTCATCGATTTGAAATCCAGATAGATATCGTAACGCATTACCGTTGTTGCCAAGATAGAACCATCGGAAGCAAATAGATTTCCACGAGCTGCTTTCAAGGTTGCTTCTCGGTAATTTTTGCTGATGTAATTATTTTCGAATTCTTCAACATTGGTATTCTGAAGAATCATAATTCTACCCAAAAAGATAACAAACAAAATGAAAGCTCCCAAAACAAAAAGGTAGCCCCATTTCAACGCATTGGAACGCTTTTTTTCGTAATTATTATTTGGCTGCTTTATCATCTGTGCTATCTACTTTTATCAATAATTTCATTGGGTGGCTTTCCAAACTCACCAAAGAATCCTGAACCATTTCTTTTCCCAGTTCGGATTCCATTCTAATTTTGATTAGCCTACTTTGTGCGTAAGCGTTTCTGGATTTGTATTCTTCCGTTTCTTCTTTAAGCTTGTTAACGTGTTCTATTTTTTTATTAACCAAGTGATTACTATAAATCATCACCATCAATAACCCGAAAATGAACAGAAAATATTTGTAATGTGCTTTTACCTCATCACGGTTAAGGAAATTCCCTTTTATGATGTCCATAAAAGTGAGTTTCTTTTTCTGCTTATTATAGGTTGTCTGCTTTGCCACGTTTTTATAATTGATAAGTGATGAATGATAATTGATAATCATTTATCGCTTATCATCTATCATTTATAACTTAATTCCAATTCTCATTTTTGCGCTTCGCGCTCTAGAGTTTTCTTCAATTTCTTTATTGTCCGGAATGATCGCTTTCGTCTGCAACAATTCGAATGCTTTGGCGTAATTTCCATAGATGTCACGCTGAGGTTCTCCTTCAAACATTCCGTTTTTCAGGAAACGCTTTACCAATCTGTCTTCTAAAGAATGGTAAGAAATCACTACTAATCTTCCTTCCACTTTTAAAATCTTGTAAGATTGAACCAACATTTCTTTTAAGACCTCCAATTCCTGATTTACTTCAATTCGGATTGCCTGAAAAACCTGAGCAAAAAATTTATTCTGTTTAAATGCAGGAATATAACTGAACAGATTTTTCAAATCCTCAGTCGTATTGATTTTCTTGGTTTTTCTATGATGAACTATTTCTCTTGCCAATTTTCGAGATTCTCTCAATTCCCCATATTGGTAAAAGATATTAGCAAGGTCTTCTTCTTCGTACTCGTTGATGATTTTCTTCGCATCAAGACCTTGCATCACATTCATTCTCATATCAAGTGGAGCGTTGCTTCTTGTAGAAAATCCTCTCTCTGCTTCATCAAACTGATGAGAAGAAACTCCTAAATCCGCTAAAATCCCGTCAACTTGAGAAACGCCATAAGCCAACATCGAATTTTCCAAAAACCTGAAATTCTGATTAACTAAATTAAATCTCGGGTCATCAATGGCGTTTTTCAATGCATCCAAATCCTGGTCAAAAGAAAATAATTTTCCCTTGTCCGAAAGTCGGCTCAAAATCTCACGAGAATGTCCGCCTCCACCAAAAGTGCAGTCCACATAAATCCCGTCCGGATTGGTTACCAGAGCGTCAACACTTTGTTTTAACAAGACAGGATTGTGATACATTGTTTTTATAATTGATGAATGATGATTGATAAATGATTTAATAATTCGGTTTAAAAACCTATTAATTATTTTTTCTTAATTACTAATTTGATTCTTCGGAATCAAGATTTCCCATCACATCTTCCGCCAGATTGGCAAAATCCGATTCGCTGACTGAGATAACGTGTTCATAAGAATCTTTATCCCAAATCTCGAACAATTCGCCGGCGCTTGTAATCACGATATCTTTCCCAAGATTTGCAAATTGTGTTAAATCCTTACTGATTTGCAAACGACCAACGTTATCCAACTCCGCCGTTTTGACTCCAGCCGTAAACATCCTGATGAAATCTGCATTTTTTTTCACAAATCGGTTAAGACCGTTTATTTTTGCCATCAGTTTTTCCCAAGGCTTCATTGGATAAACCTCAAGACACTTCTGAAACACCGACCGCTTGATTACAAATGGCTCATCTGCAAAATGTTCCATCTGCTTCGTAAGCGAAGCAGGCAGTTTGATGCGCCCTTTGTCATCGATTTTACATTCGTATGTTCCAATGAAGTTTTTCATTTGGAGCAAATTTATATAAAAATCTACCACATTTTACCACTTTTGCCCACTTTTATACTTAATGTTTATAACTTTTTTGTCTTACAGCTTTCTTGGCTAATGATTTGATTTAAAATCGATTAAAATCGAATATTGCGAAAAGCCTTACCATAAAGCATTTGCAATGAATAACTTAAAAAATTCGGGTGGTAAAGTTTCGTTATTTAAAATGATTCTAACCTAAAATGATAAATGAGTATATTTGTTATATGAACTACTTAGAAGCACTTAACTGGCGATATTCTGTAAAAAAATTTGACGGAAGAAAGATCTCGTCAGAAAAATTGAATAATATTCTGGAAGCCGGAAGGTTGTCTGTCAGTTCTTTAGGACTTCAGCCGTATCATCTTTTGGTGGTGGGAAATAATAAAATGCTCCAAAAATTGATTCCGGCGTTTTATAATCCTTCACAGATCTCGACTTGTTCACATCTAGTAGTGTTGGTTTCAAAAACCAAAATCAATAAGAGTTACGTTGATGGCTATTTCGGTCATATTATTAATGAAAGAGGTGTGACTTTGGAACAGTTATCCGCTTTTAGAAATAACATCAATTCATTTATAGAAAGTTATTCTGCCAAAGAATTGGAAAGTTGGTCCGAGAAACAAAATTATATTGTTCTCGGTTCGATGATTATGGCTGCTGCTCAAGAACAGGTTGATACTTGTCCAATGGAAGGTTTCAAATCGGAAATTCTCGATGACCTACTTAATATAGATAAAGAAAAAGAAAAAATTGCCGTTGTTTTAGCCCTCGGTTATCGTGCAGAAGATGATATTTTTCAGAATTTTAAAAAAGTCAGGAAACCTTACGATAAGTTCATCAAATTCTTTTAACTTTATTATACCTTTATTAATTAAGGATTTATTTAACCAAAGATTCTATGATAAAAACAGACGTTCTTGTAATTGGTTCCGGGATTTCGGGCTTGTCTTATGCCATTAAAATCTCCGAACAGTTACCAGAAACAAAAATCATCATCGTAACCAAATCCAATGAAGACGAAAGCAATACCAAATATGCACAAGGTGGATTGGCTGTAGTTACGGATTTTTCCAAGGATAATTTTCAAAAACATATTGATGACACATTACGGGCCGGAGATTACATCAATAACCCGGATATTGTAAAAATGGTTGTGGAAGAAGCTCCACATCGTTTCAATGAGATTGTGGAATGGGGGGCAAAATTTGACCAGGAAAAAGGAAAGTATTCTCTCGGAAGAGAGGGAGGGCACACGGAAAACCGAATTGTACATCACAAAGATATCACAGGTTTCGAGATTGAAAGAGCGCTTCTGGAAACAGTTAATAACTCTCCGAATATTGAAATCCTGCCACATCATTATGTCATCGACCTGATAACACAGCACCACGTTCCGGGAAAGGAATTTGATAAAGGAAATATCGATTGTTACGGTGCTTATATTCTGGATGAGAAAAATAAAAAAATCAAGAAGATCACTTCGAAAATTACTTTGGTTGCAACTGGTGGCGCTGGTCACGTTTATAAAAATACAACCAACCCGATTATTGCAACAGGCGACGGAATTGCCTTTGTTCACAGGGCGCAGGGAAAGGTTTCGAATATGCAGTATTATCAGTTCCATCCAACAGCAATGTACTCTAAAAGAGACGGAATGCTGTTCCTGATTTCCGAAGCTGTCCGTGGCGATGGTGCAAAACTTCGTACCAAGAATGGAAAGCCATTTATGCAGAAATACGATGAGCGTGAAGAATTGGCTTCCCGTGACATTGTTGCAAGAGCTATTGATAATGAGTTGAAAATCAGTGGTGATGATTATGTCGGTTTGGACTGCCGGGAGATGGACAGAGAAAAATTCATCAATCATTTTCCTAATATTTATCAAAAATGCATTGATGAGGGTATTGATCCGTTCAAAGAATTGATTCCGGTTGTTCCTGCCTGTCATTATCTAATGGGTGGGATTGACACAGATAAAAATGGGCAATCTTCTATAAAAAATCTTTTTGCAGTTGGAGAATGTACCAATTCCGGACTTCACGGTGCGAATCGTTTGGCATCCAATTCTTTATTGGAAGGTTTGGTTTTCGGCCATAATGCGGCGATGAAAACCGTTGAATTGTTAAAAGAAAATGATTTCAATTTTGATGATTTGAAAGCAGTTCCCGAATGGAATGACGAAGGGATGAAAATGATGGACGAAATGGTTCTTGTAACTTACCTCAGAAAACAACTTCAGGAGATGATGAGTGACCTGGTTGCGATTGTAAGAAGCAACGCGAGATTGGAATTGGCCAAGAAAAAACAGCGCGAAATCTACGAAGCAGTGACGGAACTTTATAATTATTCCATACTTTCACCTCAGCTTTCGGAACTGAGAAATCTTGTGAATGTTTCTTACCTTATTATAAAACATTCTCTGGAGATGAAAGAAAATAAAGGCGCATTCTATAATAAAGATTTAGCTACGAAACCGTTGCTTATAAATGAATAACCCCTTTTTTTAATTTAATTACCCTTTCAAAGTTTGAAACTCTGAAAGGTTTTATATTTTTACGCAAATTTTCAAAGTATGAAAAGACCAGTTTACGCCAGCGATAAAGTTTTAAAAGAATTCATAAAAACAGCCCTGGAAGAAGATATCCAAAACGGCGATCATTCGACATTGTCCACAATTCCAAAAGATCTGGAACAAAGAGCACAACTTTTGGTTAAAGAAAACTGCATACTTGCCGGAGTGGAATTGGCGGAAATTATTTTCAAGACATTCGATAGAAATTTAAAAGTTGAAGTTTTTATTAAAGATGGTCAATCTGCAAAAAAAGGAGATGTTGCTTTTATAGTCTCCGGAAAAGCCAGATCGATCTTGTCAACTGAGCGTCTGGTGCTGAATTGCATGCAAAGAATGAGCGGTATTGCAACAATGACACACGATTGGGATTCCCGATTAGTTGGAACCAAAACAAAGCTTTTGGATACAAGGAAAACCACACCAAACTTTAGAGTTTGTGAAAAATGGGCGGTTGCGATAGGTGGCGGAACCAATCACAGATATGGACTTTATGACATGATAATGTTGAAAGACAATCATATTGACTACAACGGAAGCATTACTAATGCTGTAAAAATGGCGAAAGATTATATCAAAAAAAACAAACTTAAACTAAAAATTGAAGTCGAAACACGTAATCTGGAAGAGGTTGAAGAGGCGGTAAAATCTGGTGCAGACAGGATTATGTTTGATAATATGGATGTGGAAACCATGACCAAAGCAGTAAAAATAGTTAACGGGAAAACCGAAACGGAAGCTTCCGGCGGCATCACCCGCGAAGTGTTAAATTCGGTAGCGAAAACCGGTGTTGATTTTATATCGGCTGGCGCTTTAACCCATTCTTCGAACAATATTGATCTGAGTCTCAAGGCTTTAAAAAATTAACAGTTTATTAACAATACTTATCATTTTTTTTAGGACTTTTGCGGCATAAATCTTAAAAAAATGAAAATGCTATCTAAAAAACCAGCATTAGTTCTTTTGCTGACAATGAGTACTGCCAGTTTTTACTTTGCACAATCTACTCAGGATACACTAAAAAATGACACTAATATCGACGAGGTTATTTTAACAGGAGTCGCAGATATTGCGAAAGACAGAAAGACCCCAGTTGCTGTTTCTACAATCAAGGAAGCTCAAATTGTTGAAAAATTAGGAAATCAGGAATTTCCTGAAATCCTTAACACAACACCTTCTGTATACTCAACAAAAGCCGGCGGTGGTTTTGGAGATGGAAAAACTGTTATCAGAGGCTTTACTCAAGAGAATATCGCTGTAATGGTGAATGGTATGCCTGTAAACGATATGGAAAACGGTTCAGTTTATTGGTCTAACTGGCTTGGTATGTCTGATGTAACTTCTGCTATGCAGGTACAAAGAGGTTTAGGTTCTTCAAAATTAGCCATTGCCTCGGTTGGAGGAACAATCAATATCTTGACCAGAGCTGCTGACAAAAAACAAGGCGGAATTGTATCAATCGGTGTTGCTAACGATGATTATCACAAATCTCTTTTTGCCTACAATACAGGTAAGTCCGAAAAAGGATGGGCTTCTTCTTTCTTACTAAGCAGAACAGCAGGATCAATGTTTGTTGATGGTACAAAATTCGAAGGTTATAATTACTATTTTGCTTTAGGCTATAAAAAACCTGGTGGCAAACACGATTTCCAATTTACAATAACTGGAGCTCCTCAATGGCATAATCAGAGATCTTCTTATGTTTCTATTCAGAATTACATCAAATATAACTCCGATAACGATGGAACTCCGGATATCAGATATAACTCTGACTGGGGGTACAGAAATGGAGAACAATATTCCAACAGGGTTAACTATTTCCACAAGCCCGTAATGTCATTAAACTGGGATTGGAATATCAATGAAAAATCTAAATTAAATTCTGTGTTCTACGCATCTTTTGGTAGAGGTGGTGGAACGGGAGATTTAGGAACCGTAAAAGTTGGAACTACTACCTATAGCAATATCAATGCATTTCCAAGAACAGCTGAAGGACTAATTAATTACGACGGATTATTTGTTGCCAATGCCGCAATTGATGCTAATTCTGTAGCAGCCAGAAGTACATTGGTAAGAAGGTCATCTATCAACGCACACAACTGGTTCGGAGCTATCATTAGCTACAACCATAAGATTAATGACAATTTAAATTTTACAATTGGTACCGATGACAGATATTACTACGGTTATCACTATCAAGTAATTTCAGATTTTTATGGAGCAAATGGCTACAAAGATGCTACTAACCAGAATTTCTTCACAACTCCAAATAATGTATATACTGTAACTCCGAGAGTTATAACTAATTCATTCTCCACCAATCCATCTTGGAATCCTTTCGGAGGAAAATTGAATAATCAGAGTGATATGGTTGCTTACAATAACGATGGAGAAGTATTGTGGTATGGAGGTTTTGGCCAATTAGAATATTCTAATGACAAATTATCTGCTTTCGTTCAGGGTGCAGTTTCTAATCAAAGTTTCCAAAGGATTGATCACTTTATTCTAGATGGCAGAACATTGCTAAATGGTCAAATCGCTGGAACCAATTATACTCAAAATGGCAGTACAGTTACTGTTCAACCGAGCGCATCTAATCCGGCACTAAATACCAAAACAGGTTTTAAAGATATTTTTGGATACAATGTGAAGGCTGGTGCTAATTATAATATCAATGATTATCACAATGTGTTTGCCAATATCGGTTACTACTCTAAACAGCCATTCCTGAATTCTGTATATCCTAATCAGAAAAACTATCTTAATCCAAACCTCACTAACGAAAAGATATTCGGAATTGAAGCTGGTTATGGATTTAGAGCTTCTTTCCTTACAGCCAATGTCAATATCTACAGAACATCGTGGAAAGACAGATTCCTAAGAAGAGGTGGCCTCACGATTGATTTAGATGGGAATCCAGCAACTACGAATGATATCATTAACAACGCTTATGCAAACATCCAGGGAATTACAGAAATCCACCAAGGAATTGAACTAGAGGCTATGGCTAATGTTAATAAGTATATTTCGTTAACGGCAATGGCATCTCTTGGAGATTACTACTATAAAGGTAATGCAACAAGTAATACCTTTGATGAAAGTAACCAGCCGATCACTTCACCTGGAGCAAGCAGTGCAACCACTACTTTATACCTGGATAAAGTGAAGGTAGGAAACGCAGCACACAGGACTTTAGCTGGAGGTGTTGTTATCAAGCCAACCAGCTGGATTTCAGTGGATGGAACTTACAGAGCTGTCAGCAAATTATACGCCAATATAAACCCTGCCAACTTCCTAAATGAAACCGCTCAAAACCTTGGAGCATTAGAGTTGCCAACTTTTGGACTGCTTGATGTTGGGTTAACGCTTAAAATAAAGCTGAATGATCCAAAACAATACTTCACTTTGAGAGGGAATATTTATAACATATTGAATAAGGTTTACATTGCAGAATCCAATACAAATACCCATAAAGATATGACCAAAGAGCAGTTTGCTGCTGTGAATCCTACTTTGACAGCTGCACAGGTTACTACAAGCTATGCACAATATCAATCTGCTGGTTACTGGAATGGAATTAACCAGACAAATCAGGTATGGTTTGGGGCAGGAAGAACATGGGCGGCTACTTTATCTTTCAATTTCTAAAACAACTAATAATAGTTTAATTAATATCTCAAATCCCGGCAATCTGTCGGGATTTTTCTATCTTTGTCAATCAAAAATCTGGATATGGAATTTTATAACATTCTTTTGCATGCGCACAAAGGTTTCGCTTACCTCGAACTTTTGCTGGTAGCTGCATTTTTAGTTCTTTTGCTTGTGACGATGTTTGGTTACAGCGGTAATATTTCAAAGGCTTTAAAAAAAGTAACATTATTTACAATGATCTTTTTTCACGTTCAATTCTTGATCGGGATCATCATGTTGACTACCAACATTACAAAAGGATTGGATATGGGCGCAGTCATGAAAAATGCTGATTTAAGATTCACTTATGTAGAACATCCTTTCTCTATGTTAATCGCAGCAGTATTAATGACGATCATCAATAAAAAATTCAAAACAACCGAAAAACTCACTATTCCTATTATGTCATTAGGATTGGTTGCAATTGCATTATTCGTATTTGCATTCCCTTGGGCAAGAGTTTTCGGATAAATTACTTAACAATTTAAATTAATCAAAAAACAATGAAAGTAGCTGTAGTAGGCGCAACCGGAATGGTTGGACAAGTTATGCTGAAAGTTTTGGAAGAGAGAAATCTTCCAATTACCGAATTAATTCCCGTAGCATCAGAGAGATCTGTTGGAAACAAGGTCAAATTCAAGGACAAGGAATTCACTATCGTTAGCATGAACGACGCTATTGCAGTCAAACCCGAGATCGCTATTTTTTCTGCCGGCGGTGGAACATCTTTGGAGTTTGCTCCAAAATTCGCCGAGGTTGGAACAGTAGTGATAGATAACTCATCAGCTTGGAGAATGGATCCGACTAAAAAGTTAGTAGTTCCTGAAATCAATGCCAATGTTCTGACAAAAGAAGACAAGATCATTGCTAATCCCAACTGTTCTACAATCCAGTTGGTAATGGTTCTTCATCCGCTGAATCAGAAATATGATATCAAAAGAGTCATTGTTTCAACTTACCAATCTGTTACCGGAACAGGAAAAGCAGCTGTTGATCAACTGAATTCTGAAATTAGAGGGGAAAACCCTGAGAAAGTTTATCCTTACCAGATTTTCAAAAATGCATTGCCACATTGTGATGTTTTTGCGGATGATGATTATACTAAGGAAGAAATCAAATTGATGAAAGAACCTAAGAAAATTATGGGCGATGATACTTTCAATTTGACAGCAACTGCAGTAAGAGTTCCTGTACAAGGTGGACACTCTGAAAGTGTAAACATCGAGTTTGAAAACGAATTTGATCTGGAAGAAGTAAGAAAAATCCTTTCCGAAACGCCGGGAGTAGTTCTTCAGGATAACGTCAAAAATAACGAGTATCCGATGCCATTATATTCCGAAGGAAAAGATGAGGTTTTTGTGGGAAGAATCAGACGGGATCTTTCACAGCCGAAAACGCTCAATCTCTGGATTGTGGCAGACAACCTGCGAAAAGGAGCTGCGACAAACGCCGTTCAGATTGCTGAATACCTTGTAGCAAACAACTTAGTATAAACTAACAAAATCTAAAGAATCTTCGAAATTTCGAAGATTCTTTTTTATTAGAATGGAAACAAAAAAACAAACGGCCAATATTGCCTTCCAAAAATGGATTGCCATTGTTGGTGTTCTCCTTTTCATCGGAAAATTGATTGCATGGAAACTGACCAATTCTGATGCTGTTTTCTCCGATGCAATGGAAAGTATTGTGAATGTCATCAGTGCTTTTTTAGGACTTTATTCCTTGTATCTTGCTGCAAAACCAAGGGATGAAAACCACCCTTACGGTCATGGAAAAGTTGAGTTTGTGACTTCTGCTATTGAGGGTTCCTTGATCAGTATTGCCGGGGTGTTGATTATCTATGAAGGAACTAACAGTTTGATTTCGGGAAAGGTTCTGAGTAAGCTTGACTTAGGAATTTGGATTATTGCGGCAACGGCTGTTATCAATTACGTTATCGGTTACATTTCGATTCAGAAAGGAAAGAAGGATAATTCGATAGTTTTGATTGCTTCCGGCAGACATCTTCAGTCCGATACGATTACAACTTTGGGGGTTGTTGTCAGTCTAGGTTTGGTTTATTTTACAAAAATCGTTTGGATTGATTCTGTGGTGGCTTTGATTTTAGGAATTTATATCATTCTGATTGGTTACAAAATCATCCGTAAATCGCTCAGCGGTATTATGGATGAAGCTGATCCCGAAATGCTTGAAAGATTAGCCAAATTCCTTAATGAAAATCGAAAACCTGAATGGATTGATGTCCATAATATGAAAATACAGCAGTTCGGAAGTAAGCTGCATATCGATGCTCACTTGACGTTGCCCTGGTATTTTGAACTGAGAACTGCTCACGATGAAATGGAAGAAGCGATCAAACTCATTGCTAAAAATACGGATCGTTCAGTTGAATTTAATTTCCATATGGATGATTGTAAGCCAACATCCTGCGCTATTTGCCAGATTTTTGAATGCCCGGTTCGTCAACACGTTTTCACCAAAAAAATCGAATGGAACGGTGAGAATATCTCCCAGCCGGATAAGCATACGCTGGAAAATTAAGCCTGAGTGATTTTCTTCCGATAATAAAAAACAGGAATAAGAAGAATAACTGTCAATGGCTGGATCACAAACCGTCTCACATAAAAAGAGAATAGATATCCGAATTGGAACCGGTCATGGATACAATAAAGATAGATTGGAAAAACGATCAGAAAAACCAGTGTAATCAATATAAAAGCCTGCTTTGTCCAATCTTTGTTCTGAAAAAGGAAATGAACAATTACTAATGAAAAAAAAGTGTTTAGTCCAAATCTTAAAAGATAACTCAATATTAATTTCTCCCAAATGAAATTAGGAAAAACTTCGTTCTGATTGGCAGATTTGAAAAAATGCAAAAACGGATCGTAGAATAATTTGTCTTCCAAACCGCGAATAGCGATTAATCCTAAAATACCACATATAACCAAAAACCACCTTAGGATTTTTGGAAATTTTAAGCACTGCAAAATTGACATGCGAGCAATCATTTTACAAAATATAGATTCTTTGAATAGACAAATGCATTATGAATTGTTCAATCCACAGATTGAAAAAACATAAATTCATTATTTACTTACGAGAGTAAATTTTATAAAACGAATTGAAAGGTATTAGAATCAGGTTGATTCAGTAAGGTGCTGTCAATAATCCCGGAATGGGTAATAATAAATTTATTTTTCATTTTTGAATACTGTGTTAGGATGCAAATTTACAAAATAATTATTATTAGTTGCTAAGAATCAGCAGTTAATGTCTGAAAAAATTAAATATATTAATCTTAACTTATTATTTATCGGCTTTTCTTAAAGCAAAAAACTGAATCCAGATCAGCCAGAGAATGATGACTCCGCCATAGATAATCGCAGGGAAAATATAGTCATGCCCGATTTTTTCGTATTGAGGATATTTGAGAAAAATAATATTGAGTAATACGATTCTGGAAACATTGAGAATATGTAATAAAACTAATCCGCCCAGGACAAACAAAAATGTTTTAGAACCTTTGTAAAAAGCAAAAACAAAAGCAGAAAACAGGATCGCAACGGAGAAAACATTACAGCCTTCCACCATTCTTGTGGTGAATTTTCCGGAAGTCTGAAACAAAACGCTGTGAAGTTTCAGACTGTCTACCAATACAGTGGGAAAACCTAATGCATTCTGGACAAGAGCCACTTGTACAGCCACCCATCTTGTGAAAGGATCTACCACATCATCCATATATGCGTTAAGATAAAACTGGTACAGCAATACCACCACGATATAGATGACCACAAATCTTAACAGAATCTTCAGAACCGGCAGAAAATCTTTCATAAGGTAAAATTACAATTTTTCGTGTTTCAAATTCTATTATTAATTAACTTTGTTCTATGCAGGAACATCAGGATTTTTTAGAAGGATTTTTGAATCGGAAACCGGATACATTTGTTGCGCTTCCACAAAGCGGCTCTTCCAGAATCAACTACATCGCAAGCTCGAATGATCAAAAATATGTCGTGACATATAATGAAAATCTTCTGGAAAATGAAGCATTTTTTTATTTCTCCGGATTGTTTCAAAACCTTGATCTTAATACCCCAAAAATCTTAAAAATCAATTCTGATAGAGATCTTTATATCCAGGAATTCCTTGGAAGCAAGACACTTTCGGAGATTATTGCTGCAGAAGGATTATCAGAAAGAGTTAAAGATTTAGTCAAAAAAAGTTTGGAAAAACTGTTCGAACTGCAAACCAAAACTTTAGGTAAGGCAGATTTCACAAAGAGTTTCGAATATGAAAGCTATGATGATCTGCCAATTACACATGACCTTTATTATTTCAAAAATTTCCTGATCGATGTTTTGGAGATCGGATATCATAAATCTACTTTGCTGAAAGAGTTTAAAACGATTTCCGGAATGATTCAGAAACTTGAGCCAAGAACATTGATGATCCGCGATTTCCAATCCAGGAATATATTGGTGAATGACAATGATGAAGTGTTCTTTATCGATTATCAATCAGCCATGGAAGGACCTGCGGGTTACGATGTGATCTCTTTTCTTTATCAGGCTAAAGCCAATTTTTCTGAAGATTTCAAAAAAGAAATGCTGGATTATTATTTATCACTGTGGCATCTGGAACCGGACAAAAATAACCTGAAGGAATCTTTTAACTGGCTGAAAATGATACGTTTTCTTCAGGTTTTAGGCGCATATGGGTTCCGCGGTCTGATCCAGAGAAAATCACATTTTTTAGCGAGTCTTTTACAGGGAATTGACAATATTTATGAACTGAATCAAAACTGGAGTGAGATTGCTTTGCAGTTTCCGGAATTGTATTTTATCATTCTAAAATTAAAAAGTCAAGAAATCCAATCAAAAATTGAGGAACTGATTATTGATTGATTTTGTATCAAATTAGCAATGTCATTCCAAACTCACTATTGTAAAGAATACGTTTCTTAGTCACTAATACAATACGGTAATTCAACTTTAGTAAAGAAAAAATATCACGACGAGTTCTGTCGCTGCCCGCATCTACATTTGCTTTATCAAATCATTAAAATTATTGCAAATGAAAAAGATCACAATACTCTCTTTAGACGGCGGCGGGATCCGGGGCATTATTTCATGCATCATTCTCCGTTATCTTGAAGAGATTTTACAGCAAAAAGATCATCCGAATGCGAAGCTCGGCGATTATTTTGATATGATTGCAGGCAGCAGCACCGGCGGAATCCTGGCTTCGGTTCTACTTTATCCTGATGACAACAAAAAAGCCAGATATTCTATTAAAAAAGCATTTGAGCTTTATACGGAGAAAGGTGAAGATATTTTTAATGTTTCACTATGGGAAAGTTTGATTAACCCGTTTGGATTATTCAGTGAGAAAATTTCGCAGGATAATCTGGAAAGGCAGCTCAAAGATTTTTTTGGAGGACTTGAGATCAAAGACTTTATAAAACCTTCTCTGATCACGAGTTATGATATCGAAAACAGACGGGCCAAATTATTCAATACCATTAACGCAAAACAAGCCCAGCAGAATTTTTTGGTCAGAGACATTTGTCGGGCGACAGCTGCTGCACCCACTTATTTCTCTCCGGCTCAGATCAGATCATCCTATGGACAGAGTTTTAGCCTGATAGATGGAGGAATGTTTGCCAATAATCCGGCTCTTTGCGCATATGCAGAAGCTAGAAAAATTCCTTTTGCAGATATTTTTGAAAATCCTGAAAAACCTAATTACCCGGCTGTAAATGATATGATGATAGTCTCTTTGGGAACGGGAACGGAAATGAAATCTTACCCGATCAACAAATATAAAAATGTTGGCAAATTAGCCTGGATTGGTCCGATCATCGATATCCTGCTTTCTGCCAATGCAGAAACTGTGGATTATCAGTTGAACCAAATGTTTATGACTCTTGGCAAAAGAAACAGACAGAATTATTACAGAATTAATCCTTCACTTAAAACGGCTTCTCTCGAGATGGATAATGTGAAAAAGAAAAATCTGGAAGCATTGATACAGGCAGGTTTATGCTATGTTGATGAGAACAATGAATTGCTCAATCAGATTGCTGAAAAATTAATTAAAAATAAAATTTGATACGTCAAGTTCTGGCGTCACGACCAACTACTTTTGGATTATAATTAAGGCCTCAATTTAATCTAAATTATTTTTTTAACGAAAACCAATTATGATATCAGCAAAACAGCTGGTAAGGACAACTATTACCCAAACACAAAATATAATATGGAAAACCGAACAGAAACAATAAACGAAGAATTTTCCCAAAACCCGATCTATAGTATCGATTGGGAAGATATTGAGAATGAGGAATCAGATTATGATTTCTACCTGGATGAGATTGAAAGCTTTTTCAGGGAAGACTTTGACAACAACATTATTTATTAACCTTTAAAAATTAAAATTTTATGAAAA